>ENA-OQHN01000132-OQHN01000132.1-human-gut-metagenome-genome-assembly--contig:-NODE-132-length-27684-cov-2.520666_pt1 | contig 27684 bp, 25 predicted proteins | sample MGYA00242564_ERZ504721 | MGnify/ENA primary metagenome ERZ504721 (study PRJEB26092, sample SAMD00036212) | human gut metagenome | host: Homo sapiens | study: EMG produced TPA metagenomics assembly of...
GGAACGCGGACGAGAGTTGCCCGAGGCGGCCCGTGCCGTGGCGCCATACGACATGGAACTGCACGACGATGTTGCCTTGATATCCGCCATCGTCGACAGGTTGCCGTCGTTGCAGCGCACCGTGTTCCGCAATGAAAGAGATGAGAGGGCTATGATGCGGCAGACATAATGCTCGTAACCGGTTGCACTGCCGAGGCCCTGCGCCAGAACCTGTCGCGGGCCCGACGCAAGATACGCGATGAGTTTATGCGCATCACGTCGCGACCGTGACATGCATGCAACACATGCAAACGCAAAACAATATTATGATGGAGAACGAAGAATACATAAGGAAGCTTGCAGACAAGTATATGGATGGGCTCACCACCGCTGCCGAAGAGCGACAGCTGGCCCGGCTGCTTGACGATGCGGGCGGCAGCCTGCCTGCCGACCTACGTGCCTGCCGGGCCATGTTTGCCTATGTGGCGGCCGGGCGCGCACGTGCCACAGACCACCGCCGGCATCACTCGAGGCTTCGCCTTGCGGCCTGGGTGGGCGCTGCCGCTGCGGCTGCAGCCACTGTCGTGGCCGTGGTTGTGCTCACGTCGCCGCCCACCCCGCAGAGTTACGCCGTCATCGACGGCAGGGTGGTCACCGACCCCGACGTGGTGCGCCGTGAGGCCGTGCGGGCCTTGAGGATAGTTGCTTCCGACGATTACGACACATTTGGCGCTCTCAACATGATGCGCACCGCTCCCTGTGCCCCTGTGGGGGCGGATGGTGAACAACAACAACGCTAAAACCTTTCATTATGATGATTACAACAAACTGCCATAGTGCCCGCGGGCTCTCGTCTGCCGCCACGGTTGCCTTGCGCCTGGGCGTTCTGGTTGCGGTTGCGTGGCTGCTGTCGGTCGCGACGGCAACAGCCCAGAGGGGGCTGGCCGTTGACGAAGTGTTCAGCCGTTTTGGCCGGGCAAAGGGATGCACCATGGTCGAGATGCACGACGCCAAGCTCGGCGGCCATCGCCTCGACATATACAAGAGCCTCACTTACGAGAGGTTGGGCACAGCCATCGAGCCTTACCTTGAGGCCGACCGCCGCCGGGCGACGAAAATACGCGAGGTGGTTGAGAGCGGCAAGGTGGTCAGCGGCTACTACATGATGCCCCCGCTCTCGGGAGGACGCAATCGCTATGTGCTCTTTGTCGATGCGGGCAAGGGCAATGGCGCAGTGATATACATTGAGGGGCGACTGTCGCCCGACGACATTATGAAACTGTGTTTCTCGCGCCGCTGACCGTTGCCGCCACGCCCCGAAGTGGGCCCTGCTGTGGCGGCGGTGCCGTAGACGGCCGACGGCTTCCGGGCGGGAGCGCCATTCTCCGGCATCCCGTCAACCGCAGAAGGGCTGCCGCCCGTCGGCAGCCATGCCCCGGCCTCGGGCCCGGCAACAACGTTACGGTAGGGCGCCGGACCTACATTGCCGTCATTAGATAAAGACAGAAGCCGATGCCGAGGCAACAGTCTGCCTTGCGGCACCCACAATTGATAGATAGATTCACATAATATGAACTAAAAAAATCAAGCGATATGAAAACGTTACTTATGGCCATTGCCGACCACTGCATCCATGACTGCACAGGCCGCTTCGCCCGTCGACACCACCTTCACCGTAAGCGGCAAGCGCATCGTCTTGACCGACTCGGCCGGTCAGACCCGCGTGAGCGTTTATTCCACCGACAGCTCAAGGCTCACCCGAACCTACGAGACATCTTATGTTGACGGGCAGGAGATAGAGCGGGTATACATCTCATCGCCTTTCATCCCGCAAACCGTTGGCAGAAAAAAGCGTAGCCCCAAGGCGCATTACCCGTTGTTTTTCATGGGCTTCAACACCCTGCAGCGGTCGGCTTTCTCAACCGGGGGAAATCCAGCCATGCACACACGCGACTCAAAGTCGTGGGAGTGGGGCATCACCTGCGCCACCATGGCTTGCCGGCTGACGTCGGGACTGGCACTCACGTCGGCCTGCCAGATGGGGCGCGTGCACCATCATTTCCAGGGCAACTACGTGCTATCTACTACCGACGGAGCCACATCAATGCGCCTTGTCGACGATGGCGACGTGAGGAAAAGCTACATCAGCTATGGCTATATGCGCATACCGCTCATGATAGAGTGGCAAAGCCGTACCGGCGGCGACGACCTGTTCGTGGCGCTGGGCCCCTCGGTCGAGATGCGCTGGAAGGACCATTCGCGCTATTACGTAGGCGATGAGAAACGCACCGAGACCTCCGACACAAACATCAACCCCCTCGGACTCAACCTCGAGTTGCGCATGGGCTATCGGTATATAGTGGTTTACGGGCGTGCGGCCCTCACACCGCTGCTGAAGACAGCTTCAGCCCCTAAGTGCTACCAGCTGGCCTTTGGCCTCGGTGTGCGCATCTGAACGTTAGTCATGCCACAATCCGTATTGCGGGCGTGGGTTTGCGCGGCGGCCATCAGCAGGTGGCTGCCGCGCGCTTGTTGCCGTGGTCGGCGCCCTGCGCCCCGTTCGTGTTTTCTTGTTGTCCTCAGCCTTGGGCCTTTCGGCCGCCCCGTTCACCGTTCGGTGTGACTTAATATTTCCGCCACTACAGCCGATTTTGCATCGGCATAGTCCTGAATGCACTCCCAGTTTTTTTCAGCCAGCGCCCTTTTCGTAGCTGCATACAGTTGCCGGTCGGCATCGTCGGTTCTCAGACGGTCGCGGAAGTCCAACATCCTCTTGGCCTCTGCGCACCCTTCCGAAAACACGTGAAGGTTTACTTCGGGCCCTTTCCCTTTCAGCATGCGGTGGGCGTGCCACTCCGGTTCCCTCACCCTCAGCCAGTATCCTTTGGCCTCCAGTGCCCCGACATACATACTTTCGTTGCCGGAGTCTTCCACTGTGAGCAGTATGTCTATTATCGGTTTGGCGCAAAGGCCCGCCACCGAGGTCGACCCAACGTGTTCCACCGTGTGCCGTGTTCCGGCCAGTGCGCGGTCAATCTTGGCTTTTTCCCGGTCGAACATATCCTGCCAACGTGCGTCATATTCTTGCAACACAATCTTGCCGTGGGGCTTTTCCACTTCCCCAATCGTCACTTTTTCCAGATAATCTTTTGATGCCATGCTTTTGTTTGCTTGTATGTTTGCAAATAGTTTCGGCTTCACAAAATGAAGCCATGCGCCATCCCCATTGCAAAAACAGTGCCAGCGAGCGGCAATCAAACTTGTTTGGAATTGCCCGAGCGCCGCCTGTTTTATCCAAAAACAGTGCCAGCGAGCGGCAATCAAACTTGTTTGGAATTGCCCGAGCGCCGCCTGCACCGCCAGGGCAAAGGCCAGTCTTCACCGTTTAGTGCCTGTAGCATTTGCGCAAACCGATCGGGCAAAGTCTTGGTCTGAGCGTTTGGGCCGGTTGGTGTTTACCCGAATTGGTGGCGGCCCTTGTGGCGGCGTTTCTTAGCAAAGTGGCAACAGTGCGGCCACATGCGCGGCCCTATATCGCCGCCCGGCCCTATGGCATTGGTAAACGCGATGTTTTGCAGTCTGTTACGTCGTGTTGCGCCCAAAGTCTGTGTGCCGCCCGTTTTGCATTTCACCCTTCATCGCCGCGAGCATTGCGCCACCACATTGCTTTGCGGTTGTTCTCCGTTGCCATGCTGTTTGTCGCTATGAGAAGCGCCGGGGCAGGCGTAATGCAGCCATGTGCGCAATAGGTTGGCGCCCAAAAAATCATTTTTCGCCGTAAAAGTGTTGCTTAGTCACTTCCTTTTTAGTAACTTTGCAGCCTGATTATATATAACGTTATATTTCGATTTATGGCTGATACAAAAAGATTAAGACCGCGTTGGTTTCGGTGTTTCACAAGGATGGGCTTGACGAGCTTTTGCGTAAGCTCAATTCAGAAGGCGTTAAATTCCTCTCGACGGGAGGCACGCAGAGTTTCATTGAGTCGCTTGGCTATGAGTGCCAGAAGGTAGAGGACGTTACAACATACCCCTCAATCCTCGGCGGGCGCGTAAAGACGCTCCACCCGAAAGTGTTTGGCGGCATCCTTGCCCGCCGCGACAACGAAGGCGACCGCGCCCAGATGGCCCAATACGAGATACCCGAGATAGATCTCGTCATCGTCGACCTGTACCCGTTTGAGGACACCGTTGCCAGTGGGGCAAGCGATGCCGACATCATCGAGAAGATAGACATAGGCGGCATCTCGCTCATCCGTGCCGGTGCAAAGAATTTCAACGACGTGGTAATCGTGCCGAGCAAGGCCGAGTATGGCGTGCTTCTTGACATACTCAACAAGAAAGGCGCACAGACCGACCTGGCCGACCGGAAGATGTTTGCCGAGCGTGCCTTTGGCGTAAGCAGCCATTACGACACGGCCATCCACAACTGGTTCGCACGTTAATCCCGCATATCAATCATATATAAGCATCAAGGAGGGTTTATGGGATTCTTTTCTTTCGTCCAGGAAATAGCAATGGACCTGGGCACAGCTAACACTATCATCATCAGCGACGACAAGATTGTGGTCGACGAACCGTCGGTCGTTGCGCTCGACCGCCGCACGGACAAGATGATTGCCGTGGGCGAGAAAGCCAAGATGATGTATGAGAAGACACACGACAACATACGCACCATCCGCCCGTTGCGCGACGGAGTGATAGCCGACTTCTCGGCTTGTGAGCAGATGATGCGCGGACTTATAAAGATGGTTCATACGGGCAGCCGGCTCTTCTCGCCGTCGCTCCGCATGGTCATCGGCGTGCCCTCGGGCTCAACCGAGGTTGAGCTGCGCGCCGTGCGCGACTCTGCCGAGCACGCCGACGGCCGCGACGTTTACCTCATCTTCGAACCCATGGCGGCTGCCATAGGCATAGGCATCGACGTAGAGGCGCCCGAAGGCAACATGATTGTCGACATCGGAGGCGGCTCAACCGAGATTGCAGTGATATCGCTCGGCGGCATCGTGAGCAACAACTCTATACGCATAGCCGGCGACGACCTCACTGCCGACATCCAGGAGTACATGAGCCGCCAGCACAACGTTAAGGTCAGCGAGCGCATGGCAGAGCGGATAAAGATTCATGTGGGCTCGGCGCTCACCGACCTGGGCGAGGAGGCTCCTGAGGATTACGTTGTCCACGGCCCCAACCGCATCACGGCCCTGCCCATGGAGGTGCCGGTGTGCTATCAGGAGATAGCCCACTGCCTCGACAAGACCGTGGCCAAGATAGAGAATGCGGTGCTCTCTGCCCTTGAGAACACACCGCCCGAGCTGTATGCCGACATCGTCAAGAACGGCATTTACCTCAGCGGCGGCGGCGCATTGCTGCGCGGTCTCGACAAGCGCCTTGCCGACAAGATAGGCATCAAGTTCCATATTGCCGAAGACCCGTTGCACAGCGTGGCCAAGGGCGCGGGCATTGCCCTTAAGAATGTGGACCGTTTTTCGTTCCTCATGCGATGAGGTCATTGCGCAACCCGTGACCGTCAATCCATTATCGGCTGCTCCGCGGACGGCTCGTGCCGGCCATGGCAGCGGCGGCGCCTTGCGGCGTGGCTCTGCTGCCATGCCGTAAGGCGTCGGCAGTGCAGCCGGTTGTGGGCTGTGGGTTGTGGGGCGCAGGGTTAAAACATCTGTTATGCGAAACCTCTTAGAGTTCCTTGCAAAATACAATCATTGGATAATCTTCGTACTGCTTGAGGTGGTCAGCGCGGTGCTTCTGTTCCGTTACAACACCTATCAGGGCAGCGTATGGTTTTCCACGGCCAACGCCGTGGCAGGCAAGGTGTATGAGTGGAACTCGGCGGTTGAGTCGTTCTTCTCGCTGACCCGCGTCAACGAAGAGCTCGCATTGCGCAATTTCTACCTCGAGCGGCAGGTCAACCAGCTGTCGAGGCTGTACGGCGAGCTCACCCGCGACACGTCTTTCCTCGAGCGCAGCGAGCGCCAGTTGCTGTCGCAGTATCAGCTGTTGCCGGCCAAGGTGGTCGACAATTCGCTCGACAAGCCCTACAACCTCATGACCATCAACCGCGGGCGGCTCGACGGAGTGAAGCCCGACATGGGCGTGGCCTGCGGCAACGGCGTAGTGGGCATAGTCTACCTCGTGGCCGACCATTACTCTGTGGTCATGCCGGTGCTCAACCTCAAGTCGCGCATAAGCTGCACCATACGCCGCCGCGGCTACGTGGGCTACCTGGCGTGGTATGGCGGCGACCCTACGGTGGCTTACGTTGAAGACATTCCCAGGCACGCCCGCTTCCGCCGTGGCGACTGGGTCGAGACGAGCGGATACTCGTCGATATTCCCTCCCGGCGTGCTCGTGGGCAAGATACTGCAGGTGTACAACTCGCGCGACGGCCTTTCATACAGGCTCAAGGTGCAGCTTACAACCGACTTCAGCAACCTGCGCGACGTGCTGGTAATTACCGACAGCACCGTGGCCGAGCGCGTCAAGCTGCTCGACGCGGCACGCGACTCACTGCGCATAGGTGCCGATGATTAGTTTGTTTCCCTAATGTCAACTGTAAAATGGCTATAGATATACTGAGGCGATTGCTGCTTTTGTGCGTCTTTTGCGTGGCCCAGGCACTGGTGTTGAACCACATCCACCTGTTTGGCTTTGCCACCCCTCTGCTTTATGTCTACATGGTGCTGTCTTTCCCCATGGGCTATCCGAAGTGGGCGGTGTTGCTGTGGAGCTTCGCCCTGGGCCTGGCCATCGACACATTCTCGAATACCCCGGGTGTGGCTTCGGCCTCGCTGACGCTCATCGGGGCCATCCAGCCTTATTTCTTCGCCCTGTTCGTGCAGCGCGACGAGCCCGAGAGCATACGCCCGTCGGTGCAGTCGCTTGGACTGATGAAGTATTCGTTCTACGTGTTTGTGCTCGTACTGCTATATTGTGTTGTCTTTTTCGCGCTCGAGATGTTCAGTTTCTTCCACTGGCTTTGGTGGCTCGAGTGTGTTGGGGGCAGCACTCTGCTTACCGTTTTGCTTGTGTTGACATTAGAGAGCGTTAGGAAGCGGTGAAAGACTACGAGCTCAGCAACAGGCGATACGTCATCGGCGGCGTGGCGACATTTATCGTTGTCGTCTACATCATACGCCTCTTCACGCTGCAGATAATGAGCGATGACTACAAGAAGAATGCCGATTCAAACGCATTTCTCAAGCGCATCGACTATCCGTCGCGGGGCATAATAACCGACCGCAAGGGCCGCCTGATGGTTTACAACCAGCCGGCCTACGACATACTTGTGGTGATGAACGAGGCCCGGGGACGGCTCGACACCATGGAGTTTTGCCGCACGGTGGGAATGACCAAGGAAGAGTTGTTGCCCGCATGGACGCCATCAAGGACAGGTCGAAGAATCCCGGCTACTCGCGTTTCACCCAACAGCTCTTCATGGGGCAGATACCCGACAAGGAGTTCAGCCAGTTCAGAGAGAAGATATTCAGGTTTCCGGGGCTTTTACATACAGAAACGCAGTGTCCGCCAGTATGAGTACCCGTATGCGGCCCACGTCATCGGCGACGTGGCCGAGGTGTCGCCCTCGGACATAGAGAACGACGACTACTACCAGCCCGGCGACTACATAGGCAAGCTCGGCGTAGAGCGCAGGTATGAGAAGCAGCTGCGCGGAGAGAAGGGCGTGCAGATTCTGCTGCGCGACGCCCACGGACAGATACAGGGGCGCTATCAGAACGGGCGCTTCGACCGCTCTCCCGTGCCGGGCAAGAACCTCACCCTGAGCATCGACCTCGAGCTCCAGGCTTTGGGCGAGCGCCTGCTTGAGGGCAAGATAGGCAGCATAGTGGCCATCGAACCGTCGACGGGCGAAGTGCTGTGCATGGTGTCCTCGCCTACTTACGACCCGCGGGTAATGTCGGGGCGCAACCGCAGCAAGAATCACTCACGGCTGGCCGTCAACCCATGGAAGCCGCTGCTAAACCGCAGCATCATGGGCCTTTATCCGCCGGGGTCGACGTTCAAGACCACCCAGGCCCTCACTTTCCTGAGCGAGGGCATCATCTCTCCGGGCACGATGTTCCCCTGCCACCACGGCTTCTACTACCGCGGACTGCACGTGGGCTGCCACGGCCACAAGTCGCCGCTGGCCCTTGTTGATGCCATCAGCACCTCGTGCAACGCCTATTTCTGCTGGGGGCTGTACTACATGATAGGCAACCGGAGCAAGTATCAAGACGTGCAGGAGGCCATGAACACGTGGCGCGACTACATGGTGAGCATGGGATTCGGCTACAGGCTGGGCATCGACCTGCCCGGCGAGAAGCGCGGGCTTATACCGAATGCCGAGTTTTACGACAAGGCATACAACGGTTCGTGGAACGGGCTCACAGTGATAAGCATATCGATAGGGCAGGGCGAGGTGACGCTCACGCCGCTGCAGATAGCCAACCTGGGTGCCACCATTGCCAACCGAGGCTATTATTACGTACCCCACGTTGTGCGCAAGGTGCAGGGCGAGCCGCTCGACACCGCCTTCACCCGCCGCCATTACTCCATGGCCAGCCGCTCGGCATACGAGACGGTGGTGCAGGGCATGCGCAGTTCGGTAATTCGCGGCACATGCCGGGCAGCCAACCGGCCCGAATACGAGGCATGTGGAAAGACCGGAACGGCCCAGAACCGCGGCCACGACCACTCGGTGTTCATGGGCTTCGCCCCCATGGACAAACCCAAGATAGCCATTGCCGTTTATGTTGAGAACGGCGGTTGGGGCGCCGACTACGGCGTTCCCATTGGCTCGCTCATGATGGAGAAGTACATCAACGGGCACCTTTCGCCCGAATCGGAAAAGAAAGCTGATGAATTTCAGCACAGACGTATAGCGTATGACTCAAGGAACAGATAAGCAACCGGGCGTTTTGCGCTCGCTCGACTGGTGGACAATAGGCATATACCTCGCGCTGCTCACTTTCGGGTGGCTCAGCGTTTGCGGCGCGAGCTATACGTATGGCGACACCGACATATTCAGCCTCGACACGCGGTCGGGCATGCAGATAGTGTGGATAGGCACGTCGGTGTGCCTCGGCTTTGTGCTGCTGATGCTCGACGACAGGTTTTACGACACCTTTGCCTACGTCATTTTCGGGGCCCTCTTGCTGCTCCTTTTCGCCACCATATTCAATCCCCACCAGATAAAGGGGTCGCGTTCGTGGCTTGTGCTCGGCCCGCTGCGGTTGCAGCCCGCCGAGTTTGCCAAGTTTGCCACGGCCCTGGCTCTGGCCAAGTTCATGAGCACCTACGGCTACAACATACACCGTTGGAAGCATTTCGTGGCCACCCTGGCCATCATACTCACCCCCATGCTCTTCATCATCCTGCAGCGCGAGACGGGCTCGGCGCTCGTTTACCTGGCTTTTTTCCTCGTGTTCTACCGCGAGGGCATGCCCGGTTGCGTGCTGTTCACGGGCGTGGCGCAGTGGTTTATTTTTGTTGTTGGGCATACGGTTTGAGCAGGTTCTGCTGCTCGACACGCCCACGTCGGTGGGCAAGTTTGTGGTGTTGCTGCTCGTCCACATATTCACCGCGGGAATGGTGCGTGCCTACACACCATTGCGCGGAATGGCCTGGGCCATGCTGGCCTATAGCGTTGGCATCACGCTGGTGGCCCTGCTGTTCTCGGTCTTCGTCATACCGTTCGACGTTGTGTGGGTTCAGCTGGGCGTGTCGGTGCTCATGGTGGGCTGGCTTGTGGTGGTGGCGCTCGGCACCCGCATGCGCAACTTCTGGCTCATCACGGCGTTTGCCATAGGCTCGATGGCCTTTTTCTATTCTGCCGACTATGTGCTCAACAATGTGCTCGAGCCCCACCAGCGCGTGCGCATCAACGTGTTGCTCGGCCTCGACGAAGATTTGTCGGGGGCAGGCTACAATGTCCACCAGAGCGAGATAGCCATCGGGTCGGGCGGCCTCGAAGGCAAGGGCTTCCTCAACGGCACGCAGACAAAGCTGAAATTCGTGCCGGAGCAAGACACCGACTTCATTTTCTGCACCGTGGGCGAGGAAGAGGGCTTTCTCGGGTCGGCCGGAGTGCTGATACTTTTCCTTGCCCTCATATTGCGGCTCATCCACCTTGCCGAGCGCCAGCCGTTCCGTTTCGGGCGCATTTACGGCTATGCGGTGCTGTCAATATTTCTTTTCCACGTGTTCATCAACGTTGGCATGGTGCTCGGCCTTACTCCTGTCATTGGCATACCGTCTGCCGTTTTTCAGCTACGGGGGGTCGTCGCTGTGGGGATTCACCTTCTTGCTCTTCATCTTTCTGCGCATCGACGCAGGGCGAAACCTTGTGCGCACGTAGCCTGCGCCATTGCCGGCTGAGGGCGGTGGTTGTAAAAATGGTTTACTGCCGGCCATGCCTTGCGCAACGCCCTCGCCTACAGAGGGTTGCGCAAGGGCCTGTTTTGCGTTGCCGTATGGCCCGTTTGGGCCGGCCGAACGGCCTGTATTGCACTGCATTCCGGCCCGTCCGGGCTTGCGCTACGGTGCCGGTGTGCATACGGCTGGTGGCTTGTAATGATTTGTTGATGTAAAAATGACAATGGCAAAGGAAGCCGGCCGTGGGCCGTGTCCTTTGCCATTGCTTTTTGTTGTAGGCGCTGCAGGGGGCAGCCATGGCCCGTCTCACCGCCTTGTCACCTTGATGCCGATGTCTTCCAGGCCCGGCAGCGTCTCGCGTTTCATGTGATGCCTCACATTGACGAATAGCGAGTCGCCCTTTTTCAGCCTGCACTGTGATGTGGCAAACAGGTATTGGTAGTTGCTGAGCCCGTGGCCGAGGGCATTGCCTCGTTTGTCTATCAGCTTGCAGTTCAGCGTGTCGCTGTGCCTTATGTCGCCGGGCATGATGCGCCTGTCGACAATGATGCAAATGCCAGTAAACGGGTATCGCGCGTTTATTCGCAGTCCCACTTCGGTTGTGTAGGTGCCTTCGGCCTTGGCCTGTGGCACCGCGAATTTCACCGTGTCGGTGCGTTCCCACACTCCTACAGGCCTGTAGCTGTTGTAAACCGTGTTTTCGTCGCAGGCCGACAGGGCGGCAAGCGCGGCAGCCATGGCGGCCAGTGCCTTGCAAACGCTATTCCTTGGCATCCTGCTGCTGGCCGTTAGAAGGTTGCTGGCCGCGCTGTTGCCTGTTGGGCCTGGCGCCTTCCGGCACCCTTTTGCTGCCCTTCCTTGTCTTGCGTGTTGCGCGGTTGCTGTTGTTGCCTGTCTTGCTGCCGCTCGGCTTTGGGCTGTTGCCGTTCGTTGCGCGGTTGCTTTTGGCGAGTCCTTGCGGTTGTCGGCCTTGCGTGCGGCCGGTCCCTGCGCCTGCTGCCTTTCGCCGTTTGCAGCGGCCTTCTGTGCGCCCTTGTTGCCTTGCTTGCGCTTCTTCTTGTTCTTGTCGAAGCGCGTTATGTTCTCGTTGGCCAGCAGGTCTACGGTCTTCCTTGTCTCCTTTATCTTTCCGTCTTCCTGCAGCGAGAGCGGTTTTTCGCCGTTGCGGTTCATCTCTATTATGGCCTTGGCCCTGTCGGCAGTGATGGTCTCGAGGTTCGATGCAATGTTCTTGTCTGTCGATAGGTAACCATTCCGGTCAGGATGTCGGCCTTGAAGAAGTAGTAGTCGGCGTCTTGCGTCTGCAGCATCACCTCCTTGCTTGGCAGTTTGCGGCCCGCTTCCACGTAGTTGTCTACCTCGTAGTTGAGGCAGCACTTCAGTTTTGCGCACATGCCGGCCAGCTTTTGCGGGTTGAGCGAGATGTCCTGGAAGCGTGCCGAGTTGGTGCTCACGCTCACGAAGTTCTTCATCCATGTGGCGCAACACAGCTCGCGGCCGCACGGCCCGGTGCCACCTATGCGCCCGGCTTCCTGCCTTGCGCCTATCTGCTTCATCTCTATGCGCACGTGAAACGTCTCGGCCAGCACCTTGATGAGTTGCCTGAAGTCTACGCGCTCGTCGGCAATGTAGTAGAAAATGGCCTTGTTGCAGTCGCCTTGGTACTCAACGTCGCCTATCTTCATCTGCAGCCCGAGCCTCTTGGCTATCTCTCGGCTCTCTATCATGGTGGCGTGCTCGCGCGACTTTGCCTCGTGGAATTTATCCATGTCTACCGGCCTGGCAATCCTGTATATGCGCTTGATGTCGTCGGGCGACTTGATGTTGGCTTTCTTGAGCTGCATCTTTACCAGCCTTCCCGTGAGCGTCACCACCCCGATGTCGTGGCCCGGGCTGGCTTCCACGGCCACGATGTCGCCTTTTTTCAGCTCGAGGTTGTTCACATTGTGGTAGTATCCCTTGCGGGTGTGCTTAAACTGCACCTCCACAAGGTCGGTGCTCATGGCGTTGCCGGGTATGTCGGCCAGCCAGTCGTAAGTGTTCAGTTGCCTGTCCTGCCTGCCGACGGCCCTTTTGCAGAGCCCCCTGTCGCAGTCGTGGCATATTTCGAATTCTTTGTTGCTATAGTCCATATATTGTGATTTGATGGTTTCGTTATTTCGTCTCTGCTGCCGTTGCGCCGTTGTGCGGGCGTCACTTGGCCAGCAGCAGCACTATCATTTGCATCGCCATGTCGAAGAATACAATCTTGGCGTTGGCGTTTTGGCTTATGTCGCGTATGGCGCGGTTGCCCAGCTCGTTCATCTGCAGCACGTTTTTCTCGTTGACAAAGCGTGCGAAATTGCGCGCGAAGTCTTCTTCCTGCTGCGTCATGTAGTTCAGTTCCGGCTGCATGAAGTTGTATGCGAAGTTCTCGCGCACCAGCCTGAGGAAGTATGCAAGAAACCGTTTCTGCTTCTCCCTCCCCATTGTCTGCATGGCCTCGCTCCACTGTTTCAGCTCCTTCACCTTGCGCGAGTAGGCCAGTCGCATCAGCTTTTGGAACATCATGAGAAACTGTTCGTTCTCGTTGTCGGCATCGAGGGCGCCTACAGCCTTTAGCCAGCTGCCGTTGGCAATGCGCGTGATGCGTGTGGCAGTGTCGGCGTCGAGCCCGCGGCGCTCCATGAGCGCCTGCCTGATGCTCGCGTCGTCAATGCGTTTGATGTCAATGCGCTGCGTTCGGCTGCGTATGGTGTCGAGCAGCTTGTCGGGCTCTTCGCACACCATGATGAACACAGTTTGGCTTGGTGGCTCTTCGATGAGCTTCAGGAGCTTGTTGGCGCATTCCGCGTTCATTCGCTCCGGCAGCCATATCAGCGACACCTTGTAGCCGCCCTGGCTCGACTTTATGCTCAGCTTGCGCGACAGTTCGTCGCTCTCGCCGGCCGTGATTATGGCCTGCTGGTTTTCGGCGCCTATGGCTTCCATCCATTGGTTCAGCGAGAAATACGGGCCCGATGCCAGCAGTTGTCGCCACAGGGCTGCGAAGTCGTCGCTCACGGGCTTGTGTTCGGGGCTCATCGACGGCAGCTTTATGGTTGGGAAAGTGAAGTGGAGGTCGGGGTGTGCCCATTTCCTGAGCATGGCGCATTGCCTGCATTGGCCGCACGAGTCGTCGGCGTCGCTGCGCCGTTCGCACAGCAGGTAAGAGGCGAAAGCCAGTGCCAGCGCCATCTTTCCGCTGCCCTCGGGGCCGCAGAGCATCATTGCGTGGGGCAGACGGTCGTCGGCCACCATGCCCTTAAGTCTCTTCTTGGCCTCTTCCTGGCCTATCACCTCGCTGAATCTCATACCTTGTGGTTTGTTTGCCTACCGCATCTCGGCGTGCGTTTCGTGGCGCCTGCCATGCGTGTACGGCCGTCTTTGCCTTTTAGCGTTTTACATTTAGCTCCTGTTTCCACCGCCTTCCGCCACTTGGCGTGACCGGCCTTCGGGGCCCATGGTTGCCTGGTGGCAGTCTTTGCCAGTGGCTATGGCGGCCATGTGGCGGCCGCCCCCTTGTCTTGTTTCTTTAATATTGTTCCCTTACCCCTTAATCCTTGATACTTAATCCTTAGTTTTCCGCCCCTTTGATTCTTAACTTTCAATTCTTAGTTATCAATCCTTCATCTTTCAACTTCTAAGCAGTCTTTGTGCTATCTCGGCCACCGAGTCGACGGCCGACACCGTGTAGAAGTGTATGTTGTTCACTCCGTGGGCGTAAAGTTCGCGGCATTGCGCCACGGTCCACTCAATGCCAAGCTGCCGCGCCTCTTCGTCGGTCTTGCACTTTATGGCCTCCGAGGCCAGCTCCTGGGGTATGTCGCAGTGGAAAGTCTTCGGCACCACGCCCAGCTGGCTCAGCTTTGCCAGTGGCTTCAGGCCAGGAATGATAGGTATTGTTATGCCCATGGCGCGTGCCTTTGCCACGAAGTCGAAGTATTTCTTGTTGTCGTAGAACAGCTGCGTTACCGCATACTGCGCCCCCATGTCCTGTTTCATCTTGAGAAAACCCATGTCCATCTCCATGTTTGGCGCCTCGTCGTGTTTCTCGGGGTAGCATGCCACGCCGAAGTCGAACGTCTCTCCGGGCACTTTTATGGGCTCGCCGTCGGCAAAGAAGCCTTTGTTGAACTGAGTGACCTGGCGTATCAGGTCGGTGGTGTGCTCGTGGCCGCCGGGCGTCGGGGTGAAAAACCGGTCTTCCTTTGCCTTGTCTCCGCGCAGCAGGAGCAGGCTCGTGATGCCCAGAAACTGCAGGTCGAGCAGCTCATACTCAATGTCTTCCACCGTTGCGCCGCTGCAGATGATGTGTGGCATCACCGGTATGCCAAACTTCTGCTGTATTGCCGCCGCAATGGCTATGGTGCCCGGGCGCGGCGTATGCGGCGCCTTTCAAGCAGTCCGTTGTCGAGTTGCTTGTAAACAAACTCGCTATGGTGGGTTGTTATGTTGATGAACAGCGGGCAAAACTCCTTCAGCTTGCCTATGGTGGCAAAGAGCTTGTCGGTTCCTGTGCCCTTCAATGGCGGCAGGACTTCGTAGGAGAAGTGCTTCTTGTCTGTTTCTTTGCTTAATAATTCTGCAACTGTCATTTGGCGTAAATATACAATTCGCTGCAAATTTACGAAAAAAAAACGTAACGGCGGGGGCGGAAAGATAATTTAAGAAAACCTCGGGCGCCAGTCGGGGGCGATGGCCGTGGTTGGCCGTGGGGTTGCGGCCACTGGCGTAAGGAGGCTTGGCGGACATGTTGTGGGGATGGCTGTGCATGGCCGACAGAAGCCGTTGCACAACCGAAACACGCGTAAAAATACTCTAAAACGGATGTTTTTACGGATATATGTCTTAATTTTGCACGACTCATACGATTATTATAGGTATAAAAAAGCAATGAAATGACACAGCTATCTCAAGAAAATGCGGCCTCAGCTACAGGCCGCGCAGGGCTGGCGGGGCTGCTCATGACGCTCGGCATCGTGTTTGGCGACATCGGAACGTCGCCGCTCTACGTGATGAAAGCCATCACCCACACCGGCGAGACGCTCACCGACGACTATGTGCTCGGGGCGTTGTCGTGCATAATCTGGACGCTCACGCTGCAGACCACCGTAAAGTACGTGCTCTTGGCGCTGCGGGCCGACAATCGCGGAGAGGGCGGAATATTGGCTCTCTATGCTCTGTTGAGGCGCCACCGGCGGCGTTGGATATATGCCATAGCCATCATCGGGGCGAGCACTTTGCTTGCCGACGGGGTGATAACTCCGGCCATCACCGTCACCACGGCCATAGAAGGCTTGCGCGGCATCAGCCCCGACCTGCCGGTGTTGCCCGTGGCCCTGGCTGTCATCACGGTGGTGTTCTTCGTCCAGCGCTTCGGTACGCAGAGCGTGGGGCGCTCGTTCGGGGCGTTCATGCTTGTGTGGTTCCTCATGCTCGGTGTGCTCGGCGTGGTGTGGCTTGCGGGTTGTCCGGCCGTGCTCAAGGCTTTCAGCCCCCACTATGCGGTAATGCTCTTGGTGCGTTCGCCCGGTTGGTTTCTCATACTCGGCGCCGTTTTCCTGTGTACAACGGGTGCCGAGGCGCTCTACTCCGACCTCGGCCACTGTGGCAGGCGCAACATAACGGTGAGCTGGATGTTTGTCAAGGCCATGCTCATACTCAACTATCTGGGGCAGGGGGCGTGGGTGTTGTCACATACGGCCGAGGCCGCCGGGGCCGTAAATCCGTTCTACGCCATCATGCCGCAGGCCATGCTGCCTTTCGGGGTGGCCATGGCCACAGGCGCGGCAATAGTGGCCAGCCAGGCGCTCATAAGCGGTTCGTTCTCTATTCTGAGCGAGGCCATGAACCTGCACTTCTGGCCCCGCATGAGGATAAAGCACCCCACAAGCGTCAAGGGGCAGCTTTACATACCGCTGGTAAACAACGTCATGTTTGTGGCGGTGGTGCTTACGGTGGTCGTTTTCAGAGACTCGGCGCGCATGGAGGCCGCCTACGGGCTTGCCATCACGGTGACCATGCTGATGACTACGCTGCTCCTGGCGTTTTATATGCGCATGATGGGGGCTTCGCGCCTTGTGTCCGGGCTCTTCCTCGGCTTCTATGCAGCTGTAGAGGGGCTGTTCCTGGCAGCCAATCTCTCTAAGTTTGCGGCCGGCGGATGGTTTACCCTGCTCATCGGAGGGCTGCTTTGTTTCGTCATGTTTGTGTGGGTCGGGGCGCGGAACATACGCCGGAGGTACATGCACTTGAAGAAAATGTCAGACTACTACGGCATCATCTCGGCCATAAAGGCAGACGACAGCATACCCAAGTATGCCTCTAACCTTGTCTACGTGAACCATGCGCCGGGCGATGACGAGGTAGACGACAAGCTGCTATATTCGATAATAAACAAGCAACCCAAGCGGGCCGACCACTACTGGCTGCTGCATCTCGACTTCGTGGACGAGCCGGAGACCCTTGAGTACACCGTCAGGCAGCTCGTGCCGGGCACGCTTTTCAGCGTCAACCTGCGCATAGGGTTCAGGATTGAGCCCCGTGTAAGCCTTTACCTGAGGCAGGTTGTGGAAGACCTGGTGAGCTCGCGCGAGCTTGAACTGACCAGCACTTACCCTCGCTCCGCAAGAACGGCATACCGGGCGACTTCCGTTTCATCATCATCCACCACATTTACTACCCCGAAGACTCGTCAAACCGCCGCCAGAACATGCTCATGAGCCTTTACGCCATTATCCGGAAGATAGGCATCGACGAGCCCAAGGCATTGGGGCTCGACACATCGGTGGTGGTGGTTGAGCGCGTGCCGCTCATTGTCTCGGGGCGTGCCAGGCACCTGAGGCGCATTGTGCGCACATGGCCCGAGGCCGGACAGGGCCAGGGCTGACGCCGCCCAATGCGGCCTGAAAACGGCGAAAGCCGCGACGTCCCGTTGTCGGGAGGCCGCGGCTTTCGCTGTTTCAATCCACGTTTACTTCTTTACCTTGTAGATGCGGAATGTCATCGGTGCTATCTCGTCGTTGATGACGGTGTTCTTCTTGCCTGCCTCGCAGTTGAGAGAGCCCTCCTGTGGAACAATCTTCTCTGGCTCGTCGAGAGTGTTCTCGGCCATCATGTCGGTGCAGGTCAGCGTTATCGTCTCAGCCTTGCGCTCGCCCTTAATCCCCGAGAAGTTGATGCTCACGGGCTGCTTCTGCTTGCTTGTGTTGATGACTTTCACGATAACGGTGCCCGACGGCTTGTCGATCACAGAGCTGGCAAACAGTCCGTCCTGTCCCTCCTGGCCTGCTATGGGCTGCCCGTCCATGGTCATGGTGAGCACGTTGGTGCCTTTGTTCATGGCATACATCTGCTGTACGTAGTAGCTTACAGACTTGAACAGGCGCACGTTGTCATACCATATGCAGGTCGGGACGCCACTGCCAGCCTTCCACATGGGCTAGCATCGGGGCGTAGGTGGCCATGTGCACTATGTCGGCATTGCGCTCAAGGTCGGTCATGAAGGCCGCTTCGTAGAGCGAAGTCTCGTAGTGGTTCCACTTCTTTCCCTTGCCGTGGCAGGCATATTCGCCAGCAAACACCTTCGGGCCCTTGCGGTCGTACTTCTCGTAACGCAGCCCGCTGGTGAGGAACCACGACTCTGGGCGGTAGAAATGCTCGTCTACCAGGTCTACCTTCTGGCGCTTCATGGCTTCCCATCCGAGGTCGAAGTTCTTGCCTTCGGAGTCGGGTCCGCTCGTGCCTATTATCTGAATCTTGGGATACTTGGCGCGTATGGCGTCGACAAACTTCTGCATCCTGACGAAGTAGAAGTCGCCCCACTGCTCGTTGCCCACTGCAATGAACTTGAGGTTGAACGGTGCCGGGTGGCCCATCTCGGCGCGCTTCTTTCCCCATGTGGTAGTAGTGTCGCCGTTGGCAAACTCAATCAGGTCGAGACAGTCTTGTATATAAGGGTCGAGTTCGTCAACGGGCACGTGTGCTTTCTCGTTGTTCCGGTTCTGGTACTGGCAGGCCATGCCCACGTTGAGCACCGGCAGCGGCTCGGCGCCGATGTCTTCCGAGAGTTGGAAAAACTCGAAGAAGCCCAGTCCGTAGCTCTGGAAATAGTCGGGATAGTAGCGGTGTTCGAAGGTGAACTCCCAGCGGTTGCGGTTCAGCGGCCGATTTTCCACCGGGCCGATGGTGTTCTTCCACTGGTAGCGGTTGTCGAGGCACTCGCCCTCGACGATGCATCCGCCGGGGAATCGGAGCACGCCCGGGTGCATGTCGGCCAGCGCCTGGGCTATGTCGCGGCGCATGCCGTTCTCCCGGTTCTTGAATGTGTTGACGGGGAAGAGGCTGATGTGCTCGAGGGCCACGGGGTTCTTGCCGTCGAGGAAGATGCGCAGCGAAGCCTTGTTGTCGGTTCGCGGCGACTTGATGTGCACCTCATACTTCTTCCATTCCGTGCCGTTGACGTCGAGCTTTGCCGTGGCGAAGTCCTGGCGCTCGCCCATGGTGTTGGCGTCTATTAGCTGTACGCGTATGCGTGCCGTGCCCTTGGGCGCCCTTGGCCCAGACCGTGAAGCGGTATTCTTCGCCCTCAATCACGCCGATGCCGAAGTAGCCTTCGTTCACCAGGCCCGTGCGGCGCTCGGAGTGTCCGGCGTAGCCCAGCTCCACATAGTGCGGGCATCGCTCAAACGGGCCGTCGTTTTTAAGCGTCACGTTGCCGAATGTCTGCCAGCCCATGAAGCTCTGCGGAAACTCGAAAGAGCGGTTTTTCACCAGCTCGCCGTACAGACCGCCGTCAGCGGCATAGTTGATGTCTTCGAAAAACAGGCCGTACATGGTGTTCTGGACTGTGGCTCCCGCCTTCTTCGTGTTCACGTCCATCACGTGGGTTTGCGCGAATGAGGCCATGGCTGCGGAGAGTGCGAGTGCACAAGTTAGCAGTTTCTTGTTCATATTCAAATACAGTTGGTATATAAGTTAATGCCACAAAGTTAGCAATTTATTTCTGTTTTGCTTCCTGTTTGCCCGTTTTTTTGCTGCTTTTCTCCTTGTTCGGCCGTTTCATGCCTGTGCTGTCTCGTTGTGCTTTCAGGTATCTCCGCCATTCCTGATAGGCTTTCGGGTCGACTATGGTGCCCGTTGGCATTTTGAAACTTACGGGCAAGGTGTATTTCACTCTAATGTTCTTGCCTTCCCTCCGGCCCGGCTTCCAGTCGGGCATGCCCCTGGCCACCCTCTCGGCCTCGGCGTCGAGCAGCGGATGTACCGACCTTACGGTCTTTACATCAGTCACCCTACCGTCTTCATCTACCACGAACTGCAATATTACCCGGCCTTGTGCGCCCGATTTTATGGCGCCCTTGGGGTATCTGACGTTGTTGCTCAGGTATTTCATCAGGGCCTTTTCTCCGCCCGGAAACTGCAGCATTTCATCTATGTGGCATACAAAAACACCCTTGTCGCGGCCTTTTCCCGTTGCCGTTGCGTTGTTTGTGCTGTCTGTGGCAGCAGCTGCTGTCTGCGCGCAATGCCCGGCCTGGGGGCAATCGGCGGTGGTGGATTTGGCTGTGGATTGGGCATTTGCAGCCTGTGACCATGCCATCAGCAATGAAATCAGCGTGAGATTGGTTTTCGTCATTGTTCCTTTTGTTTATATGTATGGTTAATGTTTGCCGTAGGTAGGCAGGGGGCGCCATGGCCGCAAAACGGCCATGGCAAGCAATATCACTACTCCTCGCCATGGCCTACGGTTTGTCTGGCATGCCAACCACTCGAATAGAGTGTGGTGTAGCCGCCGTTGCAGTGGCTCCGGCCAGACCCGGCCAGTCCGGCAACAGTGTTCGGCCGGCATGTGGCACGGTGCCCGTCTGCCGCTGCCCGGATGGCCCGGTTACTGCTTTTGCATTAGTTTGATAGCAGAGGTTAGATGTCAGGCATGATGGCATGATGCCTTTCTGTTGTCGGGCCGCGGCGCCATGGGGCGCGGTGTCGTTTGGCCCGGGCGCTGAACGCATGGTTGCGTTTGCCACATCCTACCGGCCGACGGCATCAATACTTAAGGTGTGGCACCATGGATTTTTGCATTTTTTAGTCGTATAGGCATTGGACGTATGTGTAAATACATTATTATGACCGATGCAAATATACACATTTTATGGATAAATACATACGTATTTGCTTTTTTTATGATTTGTTTTTTGTTTCCGTGCCTGTATTGCTGCGGTTTGGCTGTGGGATTCTGTCGTTGTGTTGCGGTGGTGGGCGCGCTTGGGGGCAGTGCTTCGCAAACTGTTCCATGCCCTTTCCGGCACATTGCTTTCTGCCCTGCATCGGTGCAGTATGCTGTGCTTTAGGTTGGGGCGGCAATCAATATTCATTGAAATATATGCCAATCTCGTGGGTTGCCGCCGGTGTGGCATGGGCGCGGTGGGCCGGTTGGCTTGCAAGTAGTGGATGGCGGTGGCGGTAGTTTTGCACGTGTCGGTCGTCGGGGCCCGGCGTGGTTCGGTGCTGTTGCCGTTCAGATAGTCAGTCCGCTTTGCCTAAGGCGCGGCCGTTCAGGCTTAGGCAAAGCGGCCGGAAAGATGCCGATAACGGTGCGAAAGCCCTTTGAAGGCTGTGAAAAACCACAAAAGCATGCCACCGGCTGTGTGACGACCGGCACGGGTTTTTGTTGCCATCGAGTGCAAGCGCAGGCGGTGCAGCCATGGCGCCTGCCGTCCGCCTGTTGCCCGTGAGGGCAGCATGCTATTGCAGTATGGGCCGTTCGGGCTTGCGATATGGGCCGTTTGGCATTGCCAAACGGCCCATATCGCGCTGTAAAATAGGCCTTGTTGCAACGCGCTGACAGTCAGACGGTTGGTTGCCGTGTGCCCGGTCTGACGCCGCTGCCGCCGCGCGTGGCCCTGTGCCCGCCCATGTCGGCCCGGCAGGGGCTTGCCCGTTGGGCCGTCGGCGTCAGTCGGTCTTCATGCCTTCCGGCTTCTTGGGCAGCGTGATGCTCTCTACCGTATGCATCCATATCCGGCGCAGGTCGGCCCAGTGGTAGAAGGGCCACACGTCGGTAGTGGCGTTGGCCAGGCGTACCTCGCGCTCATTGAGCAGCGGCTTTACCAGTATGTCGGCGCTGCCCGCCTTGCGGAAGAACACCAGTTGCACGTTGCCGCACATGGGTATGATGCGGTAGGTTTGGTAATACTCGGCTATCGAGTCCCAGTCGGCGGTGGGCCGGTCGAACGTTTCCATCTGCATCAGTGCCACGAGAGGCGCCAGGTTGGTGTCGTGGCCGAAGCGCAGCGTGGCCGCCGGGCGCCCGCAGGGCCAGGCAGGTGTCGGCCGTCTCAACGATGTTGCGCAGCAGGTTGCGGGCCAGTCGGGGCATGTGGCCTCCGCTCAGTGGCGACGGGCCTTGCTCGTAGTACCACTCGAAGTTGTTGAGTTGCCACAGGTCGAACAGCTCTTCGGTGGTGAACAGGAAGCCGAGGTCGGGCTGGGCGTATGAGCTCTGGCTTATGCCGTGATACTCGAAGAGGTCGACCATCAGTTGCTGCGGGTCGTCAATCTCGGCCAGGTAGTCGTCGGCAAACAGACTGCGCATCAGCCTTTCGGGCCTGACAAACCGCTCGCGCGCGGCGGCGAAGGCCGAGTCGGCGTTTTGCTGGCAACTGTCTGAGTAGACGGGGTTCTTGTATTTCAGGTAGTAAGCGTCGTGCTCGCTGGCGTCGGTGGTTATGTTGAGGCGCGGGTTGAGCCCTTTCAGTTCGATGCATGCCGCAGCCATCGACAGAAAGGCGCGCGTCTTGTATGTAGAGCGTGCGTCGACATGGGTGCCGTCGGCAAATATCTCCGGATAGTTTGCAAACATGCGGTCGGCCAGGGCGCGGTGCTGGGCGGCCCCCTTGGGCGTAGTTCGCCGTAGCGGTCGCCGCATTCTTCGGCCAGGGCCTCGACCACGGCCAGCGCCCGCTTGCCCTTGGGCGTCAGCGCGCCGCGGCGGTCGGCCTCGGCCAGCGCCGTGAGCGCCGGCCCATACTTGTCTTCGCCGGTCAGGTAGCGCGAGCCGTGGCGGGCGTAGGTGCTTATGTAGCAGGGGCTGTAGCCCTCGGGTGGCGGCGTGGGGCGCCCCGTGCGGGGCCTCATACGCCATATACTTGCCGGCAGCCAGGCGCGGGTTGGCTTCTATTTCGCCCTCGGCGCGCGTTTGGGCCGTGGCCGTGAGCGCGAGCATCATGCCGGCGGCACAGGCCATCATGGCTGATTTAATGTTTGCAGTGGTATTCATCTCGTCGACTGTTTGTTAAAACCGTGCAAAAGTAATCAATTCGCCCGACGTGCCGGTTGCATTCCGTGTTACAATGTTATGAATAAACCCCGCCGGCCACCGCAGGCTGAGCTGCCCCCGGCCGGCCAACTTTCTTCGGGGGGATATGGCCGTTTATACGTATTATTATATAGCCGGCCACAGGCCCGGGGCATCCGTCGGGGCCCGGCCGGCAGGCATACGACAATTGAAAACCTAAAATAACAATAAGACAATGGAACAAAAAGAGAAGGGTAGCATGGGCTACCTCATTTCAATCGTGCTGGTCGCCGTGCTCGGCGGCCTGCTGTTCGGCTACGATACCGCCGTAATCTCGGGGGCGGAGAAGGGCCTGCAGGCGTTCTTCCTCGGAGCCGACGACTTTACATACACCGACGCGTGGCACGGATTCACTTGCGCCAGCGCCCTGGTGGGATGCATCATCGGCAGCGCCATCTCGGGCTACCTGGCTTCAAACTGGGGCCGAAAGAAGTCGCTGTTCTTTGCAGGCGTGATGTTTTTCATATCGGCCTTGGGGTCGATGGAGCCCGAGTTCCTGATATTCGAGCATGGCGTGCCAAACTTCGAACTGCTCGTGGCGTTCAACATCTACCGCATCATCGGAGGCGTGGGCGTGGGCCTTGCCTCGGCCATCTGCCCCATGTACATTGCCGAGGTGGCGCCGTCGAACATACGCGGAACGCTCGTCTCGTGGAACCAGTTTGCCATCATCTTCGGCCAGCTCGTGGTCTACTTCGTCAATTTCATCATCCTCGGCGAGAACGCCAACCCGGTGATTGAGGCCATGAAGGTGCTCAACGCCGACGAGGCCGCATGGACCATATCTACGGGATGGCGCTACATGTTCGGCAGCGAGGCCGTGCCGGCAGGGCTGTTCACGCTGTTGATATGCCTCGTGCCGGAGACTCCGCGCTACCTTGTCATGGCCGGGCGCGACGACAAGGCCCTGGCCATACTGCAGCGCATCAACGGAGCCACCGTGGGCAGCGAGATTCTGCACGAGATAAAGACCACCATCACCGAGAAGACCGAGCGACTGTTCACATACGGCGTCATGGTAATCTTCATCGGCATCATGCTCAGCGTGTTCCAGGCAGGCCGTAGGCCATCAACGCCGTGCTGTACTATGCTCCGCGCATCTTCGGCGACATGGGCATGACCGACCCCATGGTCAACACCGTCGTGATGGGCGTTGTCAACATCCTGTTCACCCTCGTGGCCATCTTCACCGTCGAGAGTGGGCCTGCCGGCCGTTGCTCATCACCGGCAGCATAGGCATGGCCGTGGGAGCCTTTGGCGTGGCCCTCACCTTCGGCAATGCCTCGATGAGCATGGTGTGCATCGGTGAGCGATCATGGTCTACAGCGCATCGTTCATGATGTCGTGGGGCCCGATATGCTGGGTGCTCATTGCCGAGATATTCCCAAACACCATACGCGGCAAGGCCGTGGCCATCGCCGTGGCGTTCCAGTGGATATTCAACTGGATTGTAAGCTCTACGTTTGTGCCAATGTTCAACATGAAGACGGCCGGCGACCCCGACTTCGGCCACTGGTTCACTTACGGACTCTATGGCGTGATATGCGTGGTTGCGGCATTCTTCGTCTGGAAACTTGTGCCCGAAACCAAGGGCAAGACGCTCGAAGACATGACCAAGCTATGGAGCAAGGGCCGCTGACCGGTATGGCCGTGGCCTGACTTTCGGGGCAAGGCAACCGCAAACACCGGCGGCGCGGCGGGGTGGGGCAGTAGTGCCCTGCTTGCTGTCAGCGCTGCCGCAGGTGTAGCGGCAGCCTTGCCCCGCCTTGTCTTAGGGCGGCGCCCGTGGTGGGGCGGTGCGGCTGCGTGATGTTGGTGTTTGTGGGTCATGATGCTGATGGCGGAACAAACATTCTGCGCATGGTGGCCTGTTGCAGGTAATTTCAGAAACAGGCCATGGTCTGTATGATGCCCGGTTGCGGCCTGGCAAGTCTGTTTTTGCCGCATTCGGTGAAATGGCGGCGCAGACGGTGCCGGCTCCACGTTGTTCTGTTGTGCGGATATTTTGCAGCATCGGATAAATATTTAGGTTCCGATGCAACATTTGTTTCTTCCAATGCGTCTATATAATATAAGTATTAACCAAAAACAGTGTATTATGAGATTGATGGCATTTTTATTTGCCTCTGTAGCGCTTTTATCGCTGGGGGCTTGCACTGAAAAATCAGCGCAGACGGTGCTGCATCAGATTGGCAGCGGCGGCAAGTCTATAAAGGCAAGCGGCAACTATGTGACAAAGAGTTACAGCGTTGGCAAGTTCAGCACCATAGAGGCCTCGGGTGTGGCCACGGTGGTTTACACCCAGACTTCAGGCCCGCAGAAAGTGGAGGTTTGCACGTCTGACAACCTGATGGAATATGTTTATGTGAAGGTTAACGACGGAAACCTCTTGGTGGGTATCAAGTATGATGGCGCCATACAGTCGCTCGACAAGTTTGAGGTGCGCGTTTCGTCGCCGTCACTCAGTGGCGTCGATCTCAGGGGAGCGTCAAAGGTTTGTGGCCGACGGCGCCATATCGGCCCGCACGCTGGACTTGTCGCTCTCGGGCGCTTCAAGGTTTTCGGGGGCATCGGTCAGCTGTACCGACCTCGACGTCGATGCCAGCGGCTCCTCAAACCTGTCACTTGGCAAGCTGAAGGCCAAGACGGCATCGTTTGACATGTCGGGGCGAGCAAGGTGGACGTAGACCAGCAGGTGGAGAAATCAACCATCGGCCTGTCGGGCGCCAGCAAGGCCTTTGTGAAAGGGCACGGCCGTCGACGCCGACTATTCAACCCGCTCGGGCGCGGCGAATGTCAATGCCGAGAAGTGTGTGGCCCAGCGCGTTTCGGCCTCGGCCTCGGGCGCCAGCAAGGTTAATTGTCATGCGGTGGCCTCGCTGAAGGTCGACCGCAGCGGTGCAGCCTCTATCGGTTACAAGGGCAATCCGAAGATGGACGTGCCGTCGGCGAAATGGCTGCACAAGCTTTAAACCGCATCTTGTGGCTGCCGTAGCCCGGCCCCCGGCGGCGGGATGGGGCGCCACGCAAATGTGAATGCGGCCTGCCGGCGTATACCTTGCCGGCAGGCCGCAAACCTGTTCATGGGTGTTGTAGCGTCCGGGCGGCATCCGCCGTAGGGGGCCGACGTGGCCCGCGCCGCCGCCTGCCTTGCGCCGGGGTATTCGGGCGGCCCGGCTCTTGTGGCTTGGTGGGCCCGGCCAAATGTTAAAAATAAGGTGAGAAATGCATTTTACTTCTGTTTTGTAAGATAATTAAAGTGTTGAAGGACAATTCAAAAACAGTCGCCGCCATACTCTTTTTTCCTCCTCGTGTGGCCATAATCTATATTAGAACAATTTTCAACATGCGCTTATTTTAGCATTGAAAAGGCCGCCGTCTCAAGTATTTTGTGTATTTTTGCACGCGAAAAAGCCTGCTGCGCATAGGGCGCCATGGCGCCACAAGCTGTGATGCGTGCCTGAGTGATGTGGCCCGGGTGGATTCCCGGACAAGGCATTAAACAAAGATGAAATGGCAATCGCATTTTGCCCGCAACTTCTTAATGATTCTATTGTAACTTCATGGCTTTCAGTAAGATACACTGCCGTGAGGTACTAAAAGGTTTGCTCTTTGGGCAAGAATGACACATACGTAACCCCTTTCTTATGTGCAGCGTTGACGACAGTGTGACGGCTTTGCCTAACGAAGAGTCAGGCGAGCGGAGGCAGTGGTTTGTGCTATGCGACATGAAGCCGGTGCACGCCAAGTTGCCGGCCTACAAGTTGCTTGCCATGCGTGGGATTGTATGTTTCACGCCCATGCACGAACGCGTATTCACGCAGGGGGGAAAACGGCGGCGGGAGTTGGTGCCTGTGGTGCAAGACTTGCTCTTCGCGCGTTCCACGCTGTCGGTGCTCACGCCCATCATCGAGGCCACGCCAACATTGCGTTACCGCTTTGTGCGCAATTACCACAACCGCCACATGACCGTGCCCGACGAAGAGATGGAGCGCTTCATGCGTGCGGTAAATACGGCCGACAGTCCACGCTATTACCGCCCCGACGAGATAACGCCGGCAATGCTCGGACGCACAGTCCGCATCGTCGGAGGCCCCCTCGACGGCTACGAAGGCCGGCTCCTCAAGCTGCGCGGCACACGCACCCGCCGCCTGCTCGTAGAGCTGCCCAACCTCCTCTCCGTCGGCGTCGACGTCAGCCCCGAGTATGTCGAGGTGGTTTGAACTTATCCGCGCAATTCACGATAATTGTAATATAACTTATCAACACGAATTTATTCGCAAGTCTTCCCGCCATTCCTCCCAACGCCAGATGTTACATGGTAGAGTGAAATTTCAACAGCTACTCTTCCCGGCGTATGGTGGTGAACTTCGGTTAAACATCACCCCCTGTATTTTAGACAATATAACTCACTCCGCCATGAAGAAGGCGTGGCCGATGAGAAAAAGCCTGTTTTGGCGGCATTGACGTTTCCCGTCAAATAAAGAAACAACGCGTCGCCCTAATCATATACGAACATAGTGAGGACACTTTCTAAATGCAAGAAACTCCAAGATAATGAAAGATAATACACTGGTATAAAGGTATTACATTAATACTTTTATTTCAGTTGTTTGAATTGTTTTTCTGTTATTAAGCAGTTTTTTGCTCTATTTTGTTCCTATTTTGTTTCTCGAGGAGGTAAAGAATTTGTACTTTTGCTTACAACGATAACCCCAAAATCCGAGAAGCATGTTAGCAAAAACAAATGTCAAAGTGAAGGAGCCGGCACGACTACGAGCTAAAGAACTGAGCAACGGGAACAATATTCTTTGCCTATATTTTTGTCGTGACGGCCGAAGATATTGTGAGTATCTGGAGATGTACCAGGTATCGGAAACGGACAACAATGCCAAGATGCAGAACCAGGCTATACTTGATGCAGCGAATCTCGTC
>ENA-OQHN01000134-OQHN01000134.1-human-gut-metagenome-genome-assembly--contig:-NODE-134-length-27517-cov-4.789120_pt1 | contig 27517 bp, 24 predicted proteins | sample MGYA00242564_ERZ504721 | MGnify/ENA primary metagenome ERZ504721 (study PRJEB26092, sample SAMD00036212) | human gut metagenome | host: Homo sapiens | study: EMG produced TPA metagenomics assembly of...
GCAATCCGGCATACCGCTTTATGTCCACGCAACGGAGATCGACAAAGAGACCGCCTCTCTGCCGGACAACGAAGCCTTTATGGTACATTGCAGGCGCCTCACTGACCATGTACTTTTTATTGCTCCGATATGCGTTATAGCGATGACCGAGTTTGACAAGATTTTTCAAGATTTCTACGATAGCCGTGATGTCTCCGGCAACAGCAGCGCCTATTATGGTGCTTATGAAGCGATTTCACGCCTGCCGGACGAGCTTTTCTCCTCCTTCATCAGCGAAAACGACTCCCTGCGCAACGCGGAATGGACCTCTAAGCTGTTCACCCGTCTTTCCAACACGACGCTTCGACATCTGGTACGGCTTTTTTTATGACTTAGATTCTCATTACGGCATCGATTACAACAATGAATCGCTTTTTGGGTGGTCCGCAACAGCGGGGGCTGCACATTTACCCTGACATACGACGCCATTTCCAAAAGCGTGACCGGTTTCGGCTTCGACCCGGATTACAGTGATGCTTTTGACAACAGCCGATTCTTATTGAACCAAACCTACTGGATAAACCGGGATTCGGAAGCAGAGTACTCCTCGCCGTGACCTTATCACATCTAAACCTTGTCCCCGCAATTTTGCAACTTTTTTGCAGTTTGCGGGGACTTTTTTTGCGTCTTTTTCGGTATAGTTAAAGCAGAAAGAGGAGAGGGGCGAATGCATGACCGATATAAACAGAACCGCGTGCACATTTTCGCGCCCCGCGCTGAACGCAAACACCTTAAAGCTCATTGCGGTCCTCGCCATGGTGCTGGACCATGCCGCCATCCGTCTTTTTTGGCGGATACGCGCCCGCCGCGCTGTTTTTCCACGCCGTGGGGCAGATTGCCGCGCCCATCATGTGCTTTTTTCGTTGCGGGAGGGGCTTACCGCGTAGCGACACGTCGAAATCTGAAAAAAGTACCTGCTGCGGCTGTTTATTGCGGCGGTCATCTCTCATGTGCCGTATGCGCTATGCTTTAAATTCACGGTTTGGGAGTTCTGGTACGTGACGGGCGTTTTGTGGGGGCTCTTTTTGGGACTTCTCGCCGTCACGCTGTGGAAACGGCTGCGCGCGCCCGTTTGGGTGCGGCTGCTTTTGCTCGGGCTGTGCTGCCTGCTCGCCTACCCCGCAAACTGGAATTACATCGCCGTGCTGTGGATCTTCGGCTTTGCCGTCTTTCGGGGAAAACCCCAAAAAGCAATGGTCGTTTTTCGGGCTCGTCACGCTTTTGTATGTTTTGCAGTATTTCGTCTACGGCTCTACGCTGCCCGTGTGGCTGAGGCCGTTCGTACTGCTGTGTGTACCGCTTCTTTTATGCTACAACCACACGCTTGGTCGCCGAAGCAAAGTTTTGCAGTGGGGCTACTACCTGTTTTACCCCGCTCACCTGCTTGTGCTCACTCTGCTAAGAGAAATTTTCACCCGGTTATAAAGGAGTTTTAAAAAGGGGGATCTTTATGCAAACGCGCAAAAATGCAAATTTGGCACCCGAAAGCTTCCGACACAGTGCTGTGCCGCGCCGCCTAAAGCACCGCGCACGGCGTCGCAGACGCATTTTGTGCCTTTTGCCGGTGATACTCGTGTTCGGCGTGCTCGCCGCGGCGCTGCTGCGCTTTACGCCCGCGCTTGCCTACGCCGATATTTTCCCCGCGCAGGCAAGCACCCGCCGCATTAAAGACGTGCCGTACATTTCGCAGCTGCCTACGCTTCCCACGGGCTGCGAAAGCGCCGGCGCCGCCATGCTGTTAAACTACTACGGCTGCACCGTCACAGCGGAGGAATTTGCTTCCTATTACCTGCCGACGGGCGACGCGCCGCACACGGACGAAAACGGAAAGCTTATCGGCTGCGACCCATGGGAGGCATTCCCCGGCGACCCGTTTTCGGAAACCGGCTGGGGATGCTACTCCACCGTCATTGAGCGCGCCATGAACGAGTTTCTCACAAACACCGGCTACCACGCCGAGCGTCTGAGCGGCGTGCCGCTTTATCGCCTAAAAAGCTATATTGACAACAACACCCCGGTGATGATCTGGGCGACTATCTGCATGGAGCCGCCGATTGAAAGCGACATTTGGACGGTGCCGGAGACCGGCCGGGAGATTACGTGGGTCTACCCCATGCATGCGCTCGTCCTTACGGGCTATGACGAAAATGGCTACTACTTCAGTGACCCTCTCGCCGGTCAGGACATCTACTACGGCAAAGACAGCGTGGAGGTCGCCTACACCGCCCTTTTCGAGCAGGCCATCATCCTGACAAACTGAATACATCGGACTTACTTCCTCCGCATACAAAAATCCCCGCACAGGCTTTTAATGAACAGCGCTGTGCGGGGATTTGCGGTTTATAAGGTTAGATTGACTCCACGTCGATCTCGCCGTCCTTTTCGGTGACGAGAATACCGGTGACGTTGCCTTCGCCTTTCTCGACGATGAGGGACGCGATTTTGTCTTCCACGGTGCGGCGGATGGTGTTGCGGATGTCGCGGGCGCCGCTCTTGCCGCCTACGGCACGATGCGCGATATTCGCGACGGCTTCGTCTGTCCAGCGCAGCGTGATGCCACGCTCGTTAAGCGTGCCGACGTACTCGTTCAGCATGAGCACTGCGATCTTCTTGTAGTCCTCCTCATTCAGCGGGCGGAAGACGACGATCTCATCGATGCGGCTTAGGAACTCGGGACGCAGGAAATCAGACAGCGCGCGCATGGCCTTTTCGCGGCTGATGTCCGCGCTGGTGCGGTTGAAGCCGACGAGCGCTTCGCGGCTGTTGCTGCCCGCGTTGGAGGTCATGACGATGACGGTGTTCTCAAAGTTGACCGTGCGACCGTGCGCATCCGTGATGCGGCCTTCGTCGAGAATTTGCAGCAGGATGTTCATAACATCCGGGTGTGCTTTTTCAATCTCATCGAAGAGCAGAACGGAATACGGGCGGCGGCGAACCTTTTCGGTGAGCTGACCGGCTTCATCGTAGCCGACATAGCCCGGGGGCGAACCGATGATCTTCGAGACCGAGTGCTTTTCCATGAACTCCGACATATCGAGGCGGATGAGCGTCTCCGGGGAATCGAACAGCTCTTTCGAAAGCACGCGCACAAGCTCGGTCTTGCCGGTGCCGGTGGGGCCGACGAAGATGAACGAGGCCGGGCGGCGGCGCGGGTTGATCTGCACGCGGCTGCGGCGGATGGCGGCAGAAACAGCCTTGACGGCCTCCTCCTGCCCCACGATGTGCTCGCTCAGCTTTTCTTCCAGGTGGGCAAGCTTGCCGAGCTCGCTCTGCTCAATCTTTGCAGCGGGAATGCCCGTCCAAAGCTCGATGACATACGCGAGATCCGCTTCCGTTACCGGCGCGGTGACTTCGTTCGGGTCAAACGCGGCAAGCTCTTTTTCGAGCGCCGCGACTTTATATTTCGCTTCGGCAAGCGCTTCGTAATCGACATTCTCTGCGCCCTCGATCTCGGCTTCCGCCTTGCGCTGCTTTTCGAGCTTCAAATTTGCTTCTTCATAATCCGCAAGCTTTTTGTTGCGCAGCGCGGCGCAGGCGCATGCTTCGTCCAACAAGTCGATGGCCTTATCCGGCAGGTAACGGTCGCTGATATATCGCTCGGAAAGCACGACGATGCGCTTCGCAATTTGGTCGGAAACGCGCACGTTATGGTATTTTTCGTAGTAATTTTTGATGCCGCGGATGATATCCGTTGCGTCGTCGATGGACGGCTCTGTCACGGTGACAGGCTGGAAGCGGCGCTCCAGTGCGGCGTCTTTTTCGATGTACTTGCGGTACTCGGAGAACGTCGTTGCGCCGATGACCTGAATTTCGCCGCGGGACAGCGCAGGCTTTAGAATGTTCGCCGCGTTCATGCTGCCTTCTGCATCGCCTGTGCCGACGAGGTTATGCACCTCATCGATGAAGAGGATGATGTTGCCGTCCTGCTTCACTTCGTCCACAAGTCCCTTGATGCGGCTTTCAAACTGGCCGCGGAACTGCGTACCGGCGACGAGCGCCGTGAGATCCAGAAGCTGCACTTCTTTTTTGCGCAGCTTCGCAGGCACTTCGCCTGCCGCAATGCGCAGGGCAAGCCCCTCTGCAACGGCCGTTTTACCGACGCCCGGCTCACCGATGAGACACGGATTATTCTTCGTGCGGCGGGACAAAATCTGTACCACACGCTCAATCTCGCGCTCGCGGCCGATGATGGCATCCAGCTCGCCGTTTCTCGCCTTCATGGTGAGGTCGGTGCAGTACGCCGCAATGTGCTTACGCTTCGATTTGTGGAAGTTCTCCTTCTTTTTCTTGTCATTCGGCTGGCTTTCGCGGGTTTCCGGCTCTGTGCCGTCACCGTTTGCGTTCATACCGAATTGACCCAGCAATTCGGACGGGAACGGCACCGCGCCGCCCGGCTCAAAGCTGCCGTCGTCGGACATCGACATCAAATCGTTCATGCTTTCGGTCATTGCCTCCAGCTGCTCCTCCGTGATGCCCATTTTCTCCATAATATCATTCACCGGCTTAATGCCGAGCTCTTTTGCGCAGACAAGACAGTAGCCCTGCGTGGCGTTCATATCCGTTGAAGGGGAAACGAACACAACCGCAGGCCGCTTCTTGCAGCGTGTACACATCATCATAGACATTTTCCTTTCCGGCGCAGACCGTTAGTTTTTCGGTGTGCGCTCTTTCTTTGCCCGCATTTCTTCGGGCAGGTTCAAATCGTATTTGCCGTCGGTCGATCTCAAAATTTCGCGGAACACGCCGAAATATCGAATGAACGTGTACACCATGAAGCCCGCCGTGATGACGAGCGCCGTGGTGGACGCGATATTGAACGTGCTCTCGGAAACCTTCATAAAGCCGTCCATGACGACGATGAGTCCGATGGCGATATAAAACAGTGTTGTGGAGACCTTGCCGTACCACTTTGCCGCGCACGGCTTTTTGCCGTTTTTCAGCAGATAGCATGCGCCGCACAACATGACGAGCTCCTTTAAGACGAGCAGCGCCAAAAGCGGCCAAATGGACGGGTAGTGCACGGCGATACAGATGGCCACCGTGCCCTGCGTCAGCTTATCGGCTAACGGATCCAGCATTTTGCCTAATTCCGTGATCTGGTTGAAGTGCCGCGCGATCATGCCGTCCAGCGCATCGGAAAGGCCGGAAAGCCCCAGTGCGACGATGGCCGCTGTGAGGTTACCTTTCAGAAAAAAATACGCAAAAAACGGAATGACCAAAATGCGGAACACAGACATGGCGTTCGGCACCGTTAAATTCTGATTGATGGGTTTCTTTGTCTTTTGGCTTTTGGCATCAGACATAGTGTAGTTCCTTTCCCTTACGAATTTCCGAATCTCCTTTTAGCCGCTGCTCACTGCATTAAGTGGTAAGCGGGGTTAAAGCTGCCAAGCAGCTTCAAAAGCATGGAAGTATTCTCAAACGCCTGCACCTTTACCTGCTGCGCTGCGCTCAGCATGGGCACAAATACCTGCGTACACGCGAGGACGACCCACAAAATGAGCACGAGCATCAGCACATCGAATACTGCGCCGAGTGCACCGTTGATGCCGCTTAAAACCGGCAGCGAGAAAATGCCCGTTAAAAGCGTTGCAACACCTCTCAGTACCACGATGAACAATACGAATAGCACCAGCATGACGAACACGCCGATGACGTTGATGAGCATGGGGCTGAGTGCATCCGTAATGGCCTCTGCGATGCTGTCCGTCTTATCCTGCACCTGCGCCATGATACTGCCCTGTGTGATGCCGGCAGCCTCGAGCGCGCGCTGGATAAGCTCCGGGAAGGCATCGAAAACGGTGTTCACGGCTTCGCCCGCGCCAAGCCCCATGACCGCCGCAGAGATCTTCTCCACAAGCGAGGGGCGAAAGAACGTTGTAAAGATCCACTCTGCAACAGGACTGCTCAAAAGCCCCGCCGCAATCATCGCGATGAGCGCGCCGCAGAAATCAAAGCATGCTCTGAAAAATCCCTTTTTTGCACCGATGACGGCCGCGATGATGACGAGCACCACAACGGCAATGTCAAATATCCATCCCAATAAAAACACTCTCCTTTTTCCGGCACGCCTGCCGCGCGCCTTGTGCGATACAGTGATTATACCACATTACTCTGTTTGCGACAATGTATTATCGGCCTCGATCACCTTAAGATTTTCTTTCCGAATCTCGCGCACGCCGAGCAGATACACGGTGCTTTCGTCCGCCATGGCGATGCTTTTTGTATCGGCCGGCACATTGCAGGCGGCTTCCTGCCGCCCGGTCGTGAGGTCCGTGGATACAACGGAGCTTGAAAGCAGCGCCGCCACCTTATTGCCCGCTGCGGAAAGCCACACGGCGCGGCCGGAAAGGTCGCTTTCCACAGGCTCTGCGCTGTCACGGAAAATGAGCAGCGTGCTGTCGCCGCCGTAAGCATAGTTGGAAACGGAAACCACTGCGCCCGAAGGGATGAGCGTGTAGGCCGTCACGGTGCGGCCGTCATACGCATACGGCGTAAAGTTATAACTCGTATCGCTGACGAGCGTTTCCGTGTCGCCGATGGCCGTCACGCGGCCGCTGCGGTTCCACTGCACGGCAAAAATCAGGTTGCCGTCGCTTTCGTACTCCGCTATCGGCTCCGTTTCGGACATATCCAGCACCGTAATGCGCGAAATGAGCGTACCTGCGTGCGTGATGGTGCTTGCCACCGCGGCTCTTGTGCCGTCCGTATTCAGCGCCACCGCCGTAATATAGGAATCCGCAAAGCTGTATTTATACTGCAAGCTGCCGTTTTTGTTATATACGCGCAGCTCGGAGGCGTAGTCCGAGGGCTGCACCGCCAGCGCAAATTTGCCGGAATCGCAAATGACGCCGGTCGTGATACTGCTGTCGCTCGTGCCGGAAATTTCCGTGCCGGAGGACGTTTCCACACGGTAACCCGTGCCGCCGGCGTTATACAAAAGGTAGCGTCCGCTCGCTTCGGAGACCGCAGGGTCGTTGTAGCTGTGGCGCGCGGAGAACATCTCCTTTGCAGAGCCGTTCAGAACCGTCAGCGCCGTGTCGCTCACAACGTATAAATTGCCGTCAGCCGCGCCGAAATTACCCACAAGCGCTGTGCTGCCGGTCAGCTCCGCCGGATAGCCGTCGCCAAAGCCGAAGCCGACTGCCTTTGTGCGGATCCAGTTGCCGATGTTTTCCGGCGTTAAATTATCTTTATTTTCCAAAATGATAAGCAGCACTACCGCGATGAGCAGCGCCGCAATGATGCGGTACAAAAGCTTCGATACGCGCGGCTTTTTCTTTTCCGAAAGCGCGGGGTGTTCCGTTTCATCCGGCATATCCTGCACAGGCGGTGCTTCTTTTTTGCGCAGCGCGTGCTTTTTTTCCGCTTCATGTTTTTTTCTTGCCATACTTTTCTCCCTTATTCCGCGTTATAAAATCGGAATACAGAACATTTATCCAACCGAACCGCAGGCATTATATTTGCGGTTTATAAAACACTTTTTCTAAATACAGACCACACGCCGGGGCGGTCGGCCCCGCAAGCTTGCGGTTTTTCCCCTCGATGATCTTCGGGATGTCCTCGGGGACAAAGCGCCCCTGCTGCACGGCGAGCAAAGTGCCCGTCATGATGCGCACCATGTTGTAAAGGAACCCGTCCGCCGCCACGGTAAAGCGCACCATGTCGCCCTCGCGCGTAACGGAGCTTTCCGTAACCGTGCGGGTAAAGTCCCCCATGTCACGGTTATCGAGTGTACAGAACGAAGTGAAATCGTGCGCACCCAAAAAGTGTTGCGCGGCTTCGTTCAGCTTTTTTTCATCGATATGGTGGTAGTAGTGCAGCGCGCGCCCGTGCAGAAACGGGCTGCGAATGGGGTTGTTCCAGATTTCATACACATACCGTTTTCCACAGCAGGAGTACCGTGCGTGAAAATCGAGCGGCACTTCTTCGCAGGAAAGCACAGCAATGTCCGGCGGCAGAAAATGATTGAGTGCGCCCAAAAGGCGCTCCGGCGGGATATTGTGCGAAAGCTTCATGCTCAGGCAGAATTCCCGCGCGTGCACGCCGGTATCCGTACGGCTGCACGCTTTGATGTCCGGCTGCGTATGCAAAACCTGCTTTAACGCCTCCTGAAACACCCCTTGCACACTGCGGGCGTTTTCCTGCACCTGCCAGCCGTGGTACGCACTGCCGTCATATTGAATTTTCAGCAGCAGGTTTCGTTCCATAGCTTCTCCTCAATTTTATCGCACAATGGCGGCGGGCAGCAAAATGTTCGCTGTGATGAACGCCGCAAGGTACAAAACGCACACGATAAGCGTGATGTAATCTACTTTTGAAAGGTGCAGCACCTTCATTTTCGTGCGCCCCTCGCCGCCGTGGTAGCAGCGGCTTTCCATGGCTGTTGCAAGATCAAACGCACGGCGGAACGCGGAAACAAACAGCGGGATAAGCACCGGAATCAGCGCCTTGATGCGCTGCATCAGACCGCCGCTTTCCATATCTGCACCGCGGGCCTTCTGCGCCGCCATGATCTTCTCGGTCTCTTCGAGGAGCGTCGGCACAAAGCGCAGCGCGATCGTCATCATCATTGCGAATTCATGCACCGGGACATGCAGCAGTGCCAGCGGCTTTAACAGGCGCTCAATGGCGTCCGTCAACTGCGTCGGGGACGTTGTAAACGTCAGAATAGAGCTGATGAGGATGAGCACCACGATGCGCACGGCGATCATGATGCTGTTCACGATGCCGTTTCGCGTAATGTGAATGAACCCGAGCGTGAAGATCGGGTCGCCGGTGCCGTAAAACAAATTCAATACGCCGGTGAACACCACGATGAACAAAATAGGCTTCATGCTTTTTAAATAGAGCTTCAGCGGTACTTTGGAAAGCACCACGCCAAGCAGGCTCATAAGAATCGTCGCGCCGAGCGTGACAAAATTCTTCGAGCAGAAAATGAGCACGATGAAATACACGGTCAGGCACATTTTAATGCGCGGATCGAGCCGGTGCATGACGGACTTGCCGGGGAAAAACTGCCCCATGGTGACATCAGATAGCATGGTTTTTGTCCTCCTCTTTCCTTTTTTTGAGGAGCGGCAAAAGCTCCATGACGGCTTCGTCTACATTTAAAACTGTCTCGCTGACCGGCAGGCCCATTTTGCGCAGACGGCGCATGATGGACGTGATCTGCGGCAGGCGCAGACCCATCGGCTCCAAAAGCTCGCCGCGCGAGAACACGGCGCGGGTCTCGTCGTACATTTCGGCATGGGCGTTGTTCATCACAAGCACGCGGTCTGCCACGCGGCCGATGTCCTCCATACTGTGGGAGACGAGCAAAATGGTGTTGCCGCGCTGGCGGTGATATTCGGAGATCTGCGCTAAGATAACATCTCTGCCCTTCGGGTCAAGACCGGCGGCGGGCTCATCCAAAATGAGCACCTCCGGGTCCATGGCGATGACGCCCGCAATGGCTGCACGACGCTTTTCGCCGCCCGAAAGCTCAAACGGAGATTTCTCCAAAAGCTCAGGCTTTAAGTCTGTAAAGTGTGCCGCTTCTTTGGCGCGCTTCAGTGCTTCTTCATCGGAAAGTCCCATGTTTTTCGGGCCGAACATGATGTCTTTGATAACGGTCTCTTCAAACAGCTGGTATTCCGGGTACTGGAACACCATGCCCACCTGAAAGCGCACGCGGCGAATTTCCTTCGGCTTTGCCCAAATGTCCTCGCCGTTTAAAAGCACCTGCCCGCTTGTGGGGCGGATGAGGCCGTTGAGCATCTGGATCAGCGTGGATTTACCGCTGCCCGTATGCCCGATCACGCCGACGAACGCGCCCTTTTCTACGGAAAGGTTCACGTTTTCCACCGCCGTTTTTTCAAACGGTGTGCCGGCGCCATAGGTATATGTGAGATTTTTGGTTTCCAAAATTGCCATCGATTTTCCTCGTTTCCTCTGCCGGGTGCAGGTCCTTTCGGTTCTTGCCCCGCACAAAAACAAAATCCCTTTTATATTCTTATCCCAATTTTAAATACTCCGCAATCGCTTTTACGCACTCGTCTTCATCGAGCGGCGTGCCGGAAATGCTGCACCCGGCGGCGTTTAAGCGGTAAATAAGCTCCGTTGCCTGCGGCACGTCGAGCTTGTGGCGCTTTAAAAGCTCCACCTGCGCGAACACCGTGCGCGGGTCGCCGTCCGTCAGAATGTTGCCGCCGTCCATCACCACCACGCGGTCGGCCTGCACGGCCTCGTCCATGTAGTGCGTGATGAGAATGACGGTGATACCCTTTTCGCGGTTCAGATACCGAATGGTATCCATAACCTCCTGTCGGCCGCGCGGGTCCAGCATGGCGGTCGGCTCATCAAGCACAATGCACATGGTTTCCATCGCGATAACACCCGCAATTGCGACGCGCTGCTTCTGACCGCCGGAGAGCTTATGCGGTGCATGGTCGCGGTACTCGTACATGTTGACCGCTTTCAGTGCCGCATCGACACGGCGGCGGATTTCTGCGGGCTCAATACCGAGGTTTTCCGGGCCGAATGCCACGTCTTCCTCAACAATACCCGCGACAAGCTGGTTATCCGGGTTCTGCTGCACAAGGCCCACGCGGCGGCGCACGTCAAGCTGCGTTTCCTCCACGGCGGTATCGATGCCGTCCACCGTCACGGTGCCGGAGGTCGGCACCAACATACCGTTAAACAGTTTCGCCATGGTGGATTTACCGCAGCCGTTGTGGCCGAGCAGCGCCACAAACGAACCCTTTTCAATGTCGAGATCGACGCCGTGCAGGACCTCGCCGCTCTCTCCGCTGTATGAAAAATGCAGGTCTCTGCACTCAATAAACGCCATTTTATCCCTTCCGTTTCAAAAAAGTCCCGTTATACCGGCTCGCCCGACCAGATTGCCGTGCTGCCGCAGGGCAGAACAAGCCCCGTTTCCGTCACCGACAAACCGATTTCATCGGCGGAAACATAGCCGCCGAACTTCGGGCGCAGCAAAACGCCGAGCAGATACGCCATAACGGACGGAGAAAGTCCCGTTGTGTACGAATTCAAAATAAAGAACAGCGGATCGTCCGTCAAGACCGGCACGCACATTTCAACAAGACCGTAAAGCTGTTCCTCAAGCTTCCATACCTCGCCGCCGGGGCCGCGCCCGTAGGACGGCGGGTCCATGATGATGCCGTCGTAATGGTTGCCGCGGCGAATTTCGCGCTGCACGAATTTCACGCAGTCATCGACAAGCCAGCGCACCGGGCGCTCTGCCAAATTCGATGCCGCTGCGTTTTCGCGCGCCCACTGCACCATGCCCTTGGAGGCATCTACATGCGTGACCGTCGCGCCCGCTTCCATACACGCGAGCGTCGCCGCGCCGGTGTAGCCGAATAAGTTTAGAATTTTAATTTCGCGCTCGGGATTTTTCTCCTTTGCCGCGCGGATGCGCGCCGCGGTGTAATCCCAGTTCACGGCCTGCTCCGGGAAAACGCCCGTGTGTTTAAAGCCCATGGGCTTTAAGCGGAACGTGAGGTCGCCGCGCGTGATTTTCCACACGTCCGGCAGCTTTTTATAAACCTCCCATTTGCCGCCGCCCGTAGAGGAACGCTTATAGCGCGCGTGAGCGGAACGCCAACGGGGATCTTTTTTCTCCGACTTCCAGATAATCTGCGGATCGGGGCGGATGAGGAGAATGTCTCCCCACCGCTCCAACCGCTCGCCGGAGCCGGTATCAATCAATTCATAGTCTTTCCAGTTTGCTGCTCTCATCAGACCAATTCTTCCTTAATCACTTCAGAAATATCGTTTGCAAGCTTTTCAATCAGCGTCAAATCTCTGCCTTCCACCATGACGCGCAGCAGCGGCTCTGTGCCGGACGGGCGCACAATGACGCGGCCTTCGCCGTTCAGCGTTGCGGTTGCCTGCTGAATAGCCTTCTTCACCTTCGGGTCAGTGTGGAACGCCAGCTTGCCCTCCGGCGAGACCTTGATATTCACCATCGTCTGCGGGTAACGCTCCATGACGGTCTTGAGGGAAGAAAGCTTTGCTTCGCGCTGCTTTAAGATGCTCAAAAGCTGCGCCGCCGTCAGCTGGCCGTCGCCGGTCGTTGCGAAATCGCGGAAAATGACGTGGCCGCTCTGCTCGCCGCCGAAGCTGTAGTTTTCAAGCAGCATTTCTTCCAGCACGTAACGATCGCCGACCTTCGTCGCTTCAAAGTGGATGCCGTTTGCTTCGCAGCACTTTACAAAGCCGAGGTTCGTCATGATGGTGCCGACGATGCAGTCCTTATTCAGCTTACCGCGGCTCTTCATATCGAGGCCGCAGATTGCCATGATGAAGTCGCCGTCGATGACTTCGCCGTTTTCGTCCACGGCAAGGCAGCGGTCGGCGTCGCCGTCAAACGCGATGCCCGCGTCGACCTTATGCGTCTTCACATATTCCACGAGCGATTCCATATGGGTGGAACCGCAGTTATCGTTGATGTTCGTGCCGTTCGGCTCATCATGCAGCATGTGCACCTTGGCGCCGAGCTCCGTAAACAGTGTTTCCGCCGTCATCGCGGAGGAGCCGTTCGCGCAGTCGAGCGCGATTTCAAGGCCCGTCAGCGAGAAGTGCACCGTGGACTTCACGTGATCGATGTAATCGCGCAGCGCGTTCGGCGCATGCGACACCGTGCCGAGGTCGCTGTCTGCAGGCAGCGGCGGCAGAGCCGCTTCGCCGAGGATCAGAGACTCAATGCGCTCCTCAAGGTCGTCCGGCAGCTTGTAGCCGTCGCCGCTGAAAATTTTAATGCCGTTATACTCGTAAGAGTTGTGTGATGCAGAGATCATCACACCGGCGTCTGCCTTGTATTTTTCCACAAGGTACGCCACAGCCGGAGTAGGCACAACGCCCAGCAGAACGACCGATGCGCCTACGCTGCACAGGCCGGCCGCCATGGCGTTTTCCAGCATGTCGCTCGAAAGGCGGGTATCCTTGCCGATGATGACGCGCGGGTGGCGGTTTGATTTGTTGATGAGCACGGCAGCGGCCGCGCGGCCAAGCTTCATTGCAAGCTCGCAGGTAAGGTCATGGTTCGCGACACCGCGAACACCGTCTGTACCGAATAATCTTCCCATAATCGTATGCTCCTTTTTATATCAAAAATTTTAAGGGGTGACTTTTTTGATTCTTTTCAACCTGTTCCCCCGCATGCCGATTGCATGCGTTCCCAAAAGAGTGTCATACGTCGAATCTCGGGTTATCGTCCGCAACGGTTCCCGGCGGCGTAAGTCCGAGGTGCAAGTAAGCCGCGCGCGTGGCACAGCGGCCGCGCGGGGTACGCTGCAAAAAGCCGATCTGCATCAGATACGGCTCCACCACGTCTTCGATCGTCACGGCTTCCTCGCCAATGGCCGCCGCCAGCGTTTCCACACCCACGGGGCCACCGTTATAATACTGGATAATCGCGTTCAGCATGCGTCTGTCGCCGGAATCGAGCCCAAGCTCGTCAATCTCGAGGCGGTCAAGCGCAATCTTCGCCGTGCTGTATGTGATGACGCCGTCGCTCATGATCTGCGCAAAGTCGCGCACGCGCTTTAACATACGGTTTGCGATACGCGGCGTACCGCGCGAGCGCGAGGCAATCTCCAGCGCACCGTCTGCTTCAATGTCAATACCTAAAATGCCGGCGCTGCGGGTGACGATTTTCGCAAGCTCCTTCGGCTCGTAGAGCTCCAAACGCAGCACCACGCCGAAACGGTCGCGCAGCGGCGCAGAAAGCTGACCGGCTCTCGTCGTTGCACCGACAAGCGTAAAGCGCGGCAGCGGCAGATGATAGGACGCCGCCATTTGCCCCTTGCCTGTAATAATGTCGAGCGCAAAGTCCTCCATGGCGGGGTACAAGATCTCCTCCACACTGCGCGGCAGACGGTGAATCTCATCGATGAACAGCACGTCGCCGGGATTCAGATTCGTCAATAATGCGGCGAGGTCGCCCGGCTTTTCGATGGCCGGGCCACTCGTGATGCGCAGATTGACACCGAGCTCGTTTGCAATGATGCCCGCAAGCGTCGTTTTGCCGAGACCCGGCGGGCCGTAGAGCAAAACGTGGTCAAGCGATTCTTTTCTCTGCTTTGCCGCCTGAATGAACACCTCTAAGTTTTCTTTTACCTTTTCCTGGCCCACATAGTCCGCAAAGGTACGCGGGCGCAGCGGGTTTTCCACCTCCGCGTCCTCCGGCACATACTCCGGCGCAATGACGCGGTTTTCAAAATCCATTTCGTTGTCTCTGTCAAACGTCACGCGAAAAGCACTCTCCTTTCAGCGTGTATTAAAAGCGGCTTGCCATACTCTTTAAAGCGCCGCGAATAAGTTCTTCCGTAGAGAGGGAGCCGTCCAGCTTCGCCACGGCCTGCGCGGCTTCGGACTGTGTATAACCGAGCACAATAAGCGCCTGTACGGCCTGCTCGGCGTTCTGAGACGCAGAAACAATGCCCGCGTCGTCCGTGCCGGTCAGTTCCAGCGTGCCGCCCGTAAAGCCCATCTTCTTCACGCGGTCTTTCAATTCCAGCACGATGCGCTGTGCAAGCTTCGGGCCCACGCCGCTCGCCTTTGTAAACTTTTTGCTGTCGCCGGAGGCCGCCGCCATGGCAACGCCCTCCGGGGTCATTTCGGATAAAATGGAGAGCGCCGCCTTCGGGCCCACGCCGCTGATGGTCGTCAGCATCTTGTAGCAGTTCAGCTCGCTTTTTGTAGAGAAGCCGTATAAATCAAGCGCGTCCTCGCGCACGTTTAAATGCGTATAGACCGTAGCCGTTTCGCCGATGCGCGGCATGTTTTTCTGCGTATTCATGGAAGTGAAGCACTTAAACGCCACGCCACCGCATTCAATAGCGACAACGCCCGGCTCCATGTGTACAAGTTTCCCGGTAAGACTGTAAAACATCGCTTTTGTCCTTTCTATACCCTCTGTACTCTCTGTCCAAATAGACGGCGTTACCTCAAAAACTGCCGCAGCGCCGTGCCGGAGGCATGGCAGTGGCAAATGGCAATGGCGAGCGCGTCCGCCGTGTCGTCCGGCTTCGGCACCTCACGCAGGCACAAAAGTCGGCGGGTCATTTCCATCACCTGCGGCTTTAAAGCCTTGCCATATCCCGTAACGGCCAATTTCACCTGCACGGGGGTGTATTCAAAAACAGGCACGCGGGCCTTCTGCGCCGCAAGCAAAATGACGCCACGGGCTTCCGCCACACCGATGCCGGTCGTTTTATTGTTTGAAAAATAGAGCTTTTCCACGGAGATCGCATCCGGGTGATACTGCGCCAAAACCTGCGCGATGCCGTCGTAAATAATCTCCAAACGGCGGTTGAAATCCGTGCCCGCTTTGGTTGTCACCGCGCCGTGCTCCAACGTGCGGTAACGGTTATTTTTCATTTCCACCACGCCGTAGCCGACAATGGCGTAGCCGGGGTCGATGCCGAGAACGATCATGCCGTTTTTCCTTTCAAAACCAAAGGGCAGAAAAGCCCATACTGCCTTATAGTATATCATATCTCAGCCCTTTTGAATAGCCGAAAATTCCGAAAAAATTGTGAACGGCACGCGGGTTTTCCGTATAAAAAGCGGACACACCGCCAAAAAGCCGTGTGCCCGCCAAAACTTATGAAATTTTATTCGATGAGTGCCTGCGTGCGCGCTGCCATGTCTGAAATGTGCACAAGCCCGAAGCCGTCCACGCCGGAAAGCACACGGTCGTTGAGCGGCGCCGTCCAAACCTCCGGCAAAAGCTGCGCACCCAGCACCATGCCGAGCACAGAGCCCGCCGTAGCGCAGTTGCAGTCCGTGTCAAAGCCCATCGTCAGGCACAGCTCCATCGTGTAGGTGAAGTCCTTTTTGCCCCAGAGTAAGCCCATCGCAACGATGGCCGCGTTCGAGATGGTGTGGCACCAGTGGTGCGGGTTGTTCTCATCGTACTTGCCGAGGATGTACGCTTTCGTCTCTTCCGCGGTGTCGCCGCTTTCAAAACGGCTCAAAATCTCTGCAAGCTCTTTATAAAGGCGGCTCTTTTTCGGGATCTGCTTCATGCCGGAGCGGATGATCGTCGGCATGTCGTCGTTGACCGCCGCTTTCGCGAGCATCGAGGCGATCCACATTTCGCCGTAGATGCCGTTTTTCACGTGGGAGATGGATGCATCGCGCCACGCCATTTCCGCCGCCGTTTCCGTATCGCCCGGGCAGATGTAGCCGAACAGGTCGCCCCTGATCTGCGCGCCGATCCACTCCCTATACGGGTTGCGATACGCGGCCGACTCCGGCGGGAAAATTGATTGTGCCAAATTGATATACGCCACGCGTTCCGCCGTGCACAGGTGTAAAAGTGGCAGGTTCATCAGCCAGTTTTCCGCCGCGTCGTCCGGCGTAAAATCACGTCCGTACTGCTCGACAAGCTTCAACGCGATGAGCGTGTAGTTCGTGTCGTCGTCCTCCGGCATATAGGAGACATTGTTGATCCACCCGGTTTTCTCCGCACCGTAGGCGTGCCCGTCGTCGCGCACGTTGTACTTTTCGCGCAGGATAGGCCCGATGTCGGACGAAATGTAGTTTTGCAGCGGCAAATTGCCGGTCTCCTTTAAAAGCCCGTTGATGCGTGCGCGCCGCCAGCCCTCTACCGGCTGACCCAAAAGGCAGCCTGCGCAGCGGCCGAGCCACGCGCCGTAAATTTTGTCGTAATCCGCTTCCGCTTTTTTCCTTCGGCTCGCCGGCGGAAGCCGCTTTGATGCCCGGAAGGTCAGACGGCTCGTCTTTGTCCTGCGAGTTTTCAAGCGCACAAAGCTGCTCCAAAAGCTCTGCGCCCGCGGCGGTACGCGCCGCGCCGCGCGGCATTTCCTTTACCTGCTCGGCACATTCTTTAAAGCGTGCGGCATCTTCTGCGCCCTCTTCGATCCTCTGCTCGATCTCAATGGGCAAAGCGTCACAAAAATCAAACCACGGCTGTTCTCTGAGCATAAGCTGTCTCCTCTCCGGCGCGTGCGCGTCTGCATAATTATACGGTATGAGAGCGCCCAGCGCGTAATGACCAAAACGGTTGTTTCACGCACAGTTTCCGTGCGTTTTTTGTTCAGACCCCGACAAATCGCATCGGAATATTCTTATTTATAATTATACCGCATACTTTCTCAAAAGGCAAATATAAAACGCCGTGCGAAAACACAGCGTTTTGTACAATCAATCTTTCATTAACGTGACCATAACGGCCTTTTGTGCGTGCAAACGATTCTCCGCTTCGTCGAAGATCGGGCCCGCGTTCGCTTCAAACACCTCTTCGGTGATCTCCTCGCCGCGGTGTGCCGGCAGGCAGTGCTGCACAATGGCGTCGCTCTTTGCCACACCCATGATCTTCTCATCGATGCAGTAGCCCGCAAACGCCTTTTCACGTGCCGCGCGCTCTTCTTCCTGACCCATAGATGTCCACACATCCGTGATGACGACGTCCGCGTCCTTTGCAGCGACCATCGGGTCGTCCGTCAGGGTGAAGCAATCGTAACCGGCTGCAAAGTCCAGGATCTCCTGCGGCGGGCGGTAACCCTCCGGGCAAGCCACAGCAACTTCCATGCCGACCTTCAGGCCGCCGACGATGAGGGAGTTCATCATATTGTTGCCGTCGCCGATGAAGCACATCTTCAGGCCGTCGAACGAGCCCTTATATTCGCGGATCGTCATGAGGTCCGCTAAGATCTGGCACGGGTGGCAGAAGTCCGTCAGGCCGTTGATGACCGGCACGGAGCCGTATTTTGCAAGGTCTTCAACTTCCTTCTGCTCAAAGGTGCGGATCATAATGCCGTCCACATAGCGGGAGAGCACGCGTGCGGTATCCTGCACCGGCTCACCGCGGCCGATCTGCGAGCCCTCGCCCGCCAGCACAACGGCATAGCCGCCAAGCTGATTGATGCCCACTTCAAACGAAACGCGCGTTCTGGTGGAAGACTTCTCAAAGATCATGGCAAGGCACTTGCCCTTTAAGTGGTGGTGCTCAATGCCGTGCTTTGTCTCATACTTGAGCTGGTCGGCAAGGTTCAGGATGTCGATGATCTCCTCTTTGGAGAGATCGAGCAGTTTTAATAAATGTTTCATGGGGATTTCCTCCGTTTATTTGATCTGTTCCGCAAAAATCGCGAGACCGGCATCGATCTCTTCTTTGGTGATGGTAAGCGGCGGCAGGAAGCGCACAAGGTCCTTCGCCGTCAAAATGAGCAGGCCCGCTTTCGCGCAAGCGTTCAGCACGTCGTGGGCGTCCTTGTCCTTCACTTTCACGCCGATCATCATGCTGCGGCCGCGGACAAACTCGACGTTCGGCATTTTAAGCAGCTGCTCTTTAAAATACTCGCCCTTTTCCTGCACTTCTTTCAAAAATTCCGGCTTGGATACGCGGGAGACGACCTCCACCGCGCCGGCACACACCACGGGGTTTGCACCGAACGTGGAGCCGTTCATGCCGGGGGCAAAAACGTCTTTTACTTTCTCGCCCGCAATGCACACGCCGATCGGCAAACCGCCGCCAAGGCCCTTTGCCGCCGTTACAACGTCCGGCAGAATGCCCGCGCGCTGGTAGCTGAAGAAGTAGCCCGTGCGGCCGATGCCCGTCTGCACTTCGTCAAGCATCATCAGCACGTCATGCTCCGTGCACAGCTCGCGCACGGCCTTCAAATAGTCTTCCTCCATCGGCACCACGCCGCCTTCGCCCTGCACGCTTTCAAGCAGCACGGCGCAGACCTCGGGGTCAGCGAGCTTCGCTTTCAGGTCTTCCACGTCGTTGCCCTTTGCGTACACAAAGCCCTCGGTCAGCGGGGTGAAAAGCTGATGAAAGCCGTCCTGACCCGTTGCTGCCAGTGTGGTGAGCGTTCTGCCGTGGAAGGAATTTTCCAGTGTGATAACCTTATACGCGTGCTTCTTTTCGCCGTACTTACGGGCGATCTTAATGGCGCACTCGTTTGCCTCCGCGCCGCTGTTGCAGAAGAACGAACGGCAAAGGCCGCTGTTTTTTGCAAGCAGCTCCGCAAGCTGCGTGTTTTTGTCGCAGTAATAGTAGTTCGACATGTGCTGGATCTTGCCCGCCTGCTCGGTGACGGCCTTCACCCAGCCCTCATCGCTGTAACCCAGCGCATTCACGCCGATGCCGGAGGTAAAATCATAGTAATGCTTGCCTTCCACGTCCCAAGCCTCGGCGTTTTTGCCGTGGCTGAGCGCCACGTCCACACGGCCGTAGGAATGGAGGATATACTCCTGTTCCTGCTTTTAATTGCTTCAAAACTCATATTCAAAATTCCTTTTGTTTCCACAATATCGTCTGTACCCTGTTGAAAACATATCCGTACTTGTCTTCCACACCGATACTATCGCCGACGAACCCCAGTGCTTCTCCCATTCGCCGTTTTCGTTCACGGGTACGGGCGCGGTTTTCCCTCTTAATAGAACATCGTGCCGATGCCTTCATCGGTGAAGAGCTCGACCAGAATGGAGTGCGGTGTTCTGCCGTCGATGATATGCGCGCGCTCTACGCCGCGGCGCACAGCCTCCACGCAGCAGTCAATCTTCGGAATCATGCCGCCGCTGATGATGCCGTCGCGCTTCAGCTTCGGCACGTCGCTGACGTTTACGACCGGGATAAGCGTGTTTTCGTCGTCCTTATCCCGCAGCAGACCGACAATATCGGTCATCAAAATGAGCTTGCGCGCGCCGAGTTCCGCCGCAATGCGCGCCGCCGCCACATCGGCGTTGATGTTGTACACCTCACCGTGGTAGCCTGCCGCCACCGTGGAGATAACGGGTGTGTAGCCGGAAGCAATGGCATCTTCAACGATCTTCGTGTTCACTTCGCGGATCTCGCCCACAAAGCCGAGGTCTTCGGCTGCGGGCAGCTTATCCGCCTTCAGCATGGAGCCGTCAAGGCCGCACAGGCCGACCGCCTTGCCGCCGGTGTTTTCCAAAAGCTGTACGAGGTCTTTATTGACTTTGCCTGCCAGCACCTGCTGCACAATGTCCATCGTCTCCGCGTCGGTATAGCGCATACCGCCGACAAAGCGGCTTTCCTTGCCGATCTTTTTCAGCATGCCGCTGATCTCCGGGCCGCCGCCGTGCACCAGCACGACATTCACGCCGACGAGCTGCATCAGCACAATATCGTTCATCACGGCTTCTTTCAGCTCCGGGTTAATCATAGCATTGCCGCCGTATTTGACGACGATGGTCTCGCCCGCCCACCTTTTGATATACGGCATCGCCTGCACGAGCACATGGGCGCGGTCGCTGTTCGAGATGCCGATCTTCTTTTCTTCACTCATGTTCTGTAATCTCCGTTGATTTTCACATAGTCATAGGTGAGGTCGCAGCCGAAGGCTTCCGCCTCCGCGTCGCCGCTGTTGAGCTCCACCAGAATGGTAATTTCCTTTTCATGCAGCACCTTTGCGGCTTCTTCCTCGCTGAAGTTGATGCCCGCACCGTTCACGCAGACATCTACCTGCCCGTACGCGCTCTTAAAGGACACGTCCACCTTGTTGATGTCGATATCCGCGCCGGCATAACCGATGGCGCACAGCACGCGGCCCCAGTTGGCGTCTTCGCCGAACATGGCAGCCTTGAGCAGAGAGGAGCAGATGACGGACTTTGCAACCGTCTTCGCCGTCTCCCAGTCCTTCGCGCCGGTCGTCTTGCAGATGAGCAGCTTTGTTGCGCCCTCGCCGTCGCCCGCCATCATCATGGAAAGCTTTCTGCAAACCGCCGTCAGCGCCTCAAGAAACGTCTTGTACGCTTCGTTTTCTTCGGTGATCTCCTCGTTTTCCGCCTCGCCGTTCGCCATAATGGCAAGCGTGTCGTTCGTGGAGGTATCGCCGTCCACGCTGATCATGTTGAATGTGGTGTCTGCCGCCGCCTTAATGGCCTTTTGCAGCATCGGCACGGAAATGGCGCAGTCCGTCGTGACAAAGCACAGCATCGTCGCCATATTCGGGTGGATCATGCCGGAGCCCTTGGAGATGCCGCCGATGCGCACTTCTTTGTCGCCGAGCGTAATCTTTACGGCGCACTCTTTTTCGATGGTGTCGGTCGTCATGATGGCCTTTGCCGCCATGTTGGAGCCGTTTTCGTTCAGCAGTGCCGCCAACGCCGGGGCTGCATTCTCAATCGGCGCGATCGGCAAAATCTGCCCGATAACGCCCGTAGACGCGACGATGACATCGTGCGGGTCAATGCCGAGCGCTTCGCCCGCGATTTCGCACATGCGCCACGCTTTCTTTTCGCCGTCTGCGTTGCAGGTGTTGGCGTTGCCGCTGTTGCAGATGACCGCCTGTGCGCGGCCGTCCGCAATATTTTTGCGCGTGACAAGAATCGGCGCACCCTTTACAAGGTTCTGCGTGTAAACGCCTGCCGCCGCACACGGTGTTTTGCTGAAAATCATAGCCAGATCGGCTTTGGACTTATTTTTACGGATGCCGCAGTGGATGCCGCCGGCTAAAAAGCCCTTGGCCGCGGTGACGCCGCCTTCGATAAACTGCATACTGAATTGCTCCTTATATAAAAATCGCTTTCCCTTAATTTCGTACTCTTTTAGAATGCCGGCGGAACGAGCTTTAAGCCGCAGGTCTCGTCCAGACCGAACAGAATGTTCATGTTCTGAATGGCCTGCCCTGCCGCGCCCTTCACCATGTTATCGATAGCGCTGATGGCGATGAACGTGCCGGTGCGCAGGTCCGTAAAAATGGACACATCGCAGAAATTCGTGTACTTGATGTTGTGAATATCGGCGCTCTTGCCCTTTGGCAGCAAACGCACAAACGGCTCTTTGCCGTATCTTTCCTCATACGCCGCGCGAAGCATTTCCTCCGTAACGCCCGGCTTGAGTTTTGCATAGCATGTCGCTAAAATGCCGCGGTTCACCGGCAGCAGATGCGGCACGAACGTGATGTGCATTTTCTCACCCGAAATTTTGGAAAGCGTCTGTTCGATTTCCGGCGTATGGCGGTGGCACGCGACTTTATACGCGGACATCCCCTCATTCAGCTCCGGGTAGTGGCTGTTCTGCGCCGGCTTTCTGCCCGCGCCGGTCACGCCGGACGCGCAGTTTGCGATGATACCGGTCGTCTCGATATAGCCCTTTTCCAGTGCCGGCACAAGTGCAAGCGGCACCGCCGTGGTGTAGCAGCCCGGGTTTGCAACGAGCTTTGTCTTCTTAATTTCCTCGCGGAACAGCTCCGGCAGACCGTACACGGCTTTTTCGTGCAGCGCCTTATCCGTAAATGTGCCGCCGTACCACTCGGTGTATTCTTCCTCGCTCTTTAAGCGGAAGTCCGCGCCGAGGTCGATGAACGCCTTGCCTTTTTTGTCACACTCCGCAGCAAGCTCCTGCGAAAGGCCGTGCGGCAAAGCGGCAAAGATGACATCGCTTTTTTCCACAACCGCTTCCTGCGTGGTGCAGATGAGGTCGCACATTTCGCGGTATGCCGGGTAAACGTCCGACAAAGCCTGTCCCTCAAAGCTTACAGAGCTGATGGCCGCAAGCTCCGCTGCGGGATGCCCCGCAATCAGGCGGCAGATCTCCGCGCCCGCATAACCGGTGGCGCCCACGACGCCGACCTTAATCTTTTCCATTTTGATACCCCCAACAAAGGTAAAATTGAATTTATAGCCCGTTTACGATCGTGCGCACTTCTTTTGCCGCCGCGCGGACGTTCTCCGGGCACGGCGCACCCTTGACCTTGCGGTCGCGCACGCATTTTTCAAGGTTGATGGCCTCGTACACGCCCTCGTCGAACGCATTACAGACCTTTTTGTATTCGTCGATCGGCAGCGTCTCCAGCGTCAGGCCGCGCTCGATGCACAAGGCGACAAGCTCGCCCGTAATCTTATACGCATCGCGGAACGGCAGGCCCTTTGAAGCCACCAGATAATCCGCGCAATCCGTTGCATTGATGAAGCCCTTTGCCGCTGCGGCGCGCATGTTCTCTTTTAAAACGCGCATTGTTTTCAGCATCGGGATAAACGGCGTCAGGCACAGGCGCAGGGTATCCACCGCGTCAAACACGGCTTCCTTGTCCTCCTGCATGTCCTTGTTGTACGCGAGCGGCAGACCCTTCATCATGGTCAAAAGCGCCATCAGGTCGCCGAACACGCGGCCGCTCTTGCCGCGGATAAGCTCCGTAATATCCGGGTTCTTCTTCTGCGGCATGATGCTGGAGCCGGTGGAAAACGCGTCGTCCAGCTCGATGAATTTAAACTCCCACGAGCACCAAAGAATGATCTCCTCGGAAAATCTCGAAAGATGCACCATCGCAAGCGAAATCGCCGCGGCGATTTCCGCGCAGAAATCGCGGTCGGCAACGCCGTCGAGGCTGTTGCGGCTCACGCCGGAGAAGCCGAGCAGCTTCGCCGTCAAATCACGGTCGAGCGGGTACGTCGTTCCGGCCAAAGCGCCGGAGCCGAGCGGGCAAACGTCCATACGCTTTAACGCGTCCTGCATACGGCCGATGTCGCGCAGGAACATTTCGGCATACGCCATTAAATGATGCCCGAACGTGATGGGCTGTGCGCGCTGCAAATGCGTGTAGCCCGGCATAACGGTGTCGGCATATTCCTCCGCCTGGTCGCACAGTACGTTGATGAGCTCTTTTAACTGTTCCATGAGCCCCGCGCACTCCTTGCGCAGCGTCAGACGAACATCCAGCGCAACCTGATCGTTGCGGCTGCGGGCGGTATGTAATCTCTTGCCTGCGTCGCCGATGCGCGCCGTCAGCTCGCCCTCGATAAACGTGTGAATATCTTCGGCATCGGGGTCAATGTGCAGAGCGCCCGTCTCGATGTCCTTTTCGTATTTTCTCAAGCTCCGCTGCAGATCTTTTCGCTTTCGCCTTTATCGATGATTCCCGCCGCGCGAGCATGTGGCAGTCGCAATGCTGCCCTCAATGTCCTCTTTGTACATGCGGCTGTCAATAGAAATAGACGAGTTAAAGTCGTTCGTCTTCGGGTCTGCCTCCTTCTGGAAGCGGCCTTTCCATAATTTCATGGCTGAATCTTTCCTTCCCGTTTATGGCAGAAAAGGGCAGGCAGATGAATGCCTACCCTAAATCTACTTTTGGATTGATTATTTTCGGTCTTTGCCTTCATGTGTGCATAAACCTTGATCGGCAGGCCGAACAGGTTGATGAAGCCGTCTGCATCCGCCTGATTGTAGACCTCATCCTCATCGAACGTTGCGATCTCCGGGTCATACAGGCTGTACGGAGAAGTGACACCTGCATCAATGATGTTGCCCTTATAAAGCTTCAGCTTGACATCGCCGGTGACGGTCTGCTGGGTGGAATCTACAAATGCGGAAAGCGCCTCGCGCAGCGGGGTAAACCACTGGCCGTAGTAAACAAGTTCCGCAAACTTCAAACCGATCTGCTGCTTGTAGTGGAACGTGTCTCTGTCCAGGCACAGCTCTTCAAGCTTATTGTGTGCGTGGTAAAGGATTGCACCGCCCGGAGTCTCATAAACGCCGCGGCTCTTCATGCCGACAAGTCTGTTCTCTACGATATCCGCAAGGCCTACGCCGTTCTTGCCGCCGAGCTCGTTAAGCGTCGTTACAACTTCCACACCGTTCATTTTCTTGCCGTTGATGGCGGTCGGCTTGCCCTTTTCAAAATGAATCGTCACATAAGTGGGCTCGTCCGGGGCCTGCTCCGGGGAAACGCCGAGCTCAAGGAAGCCCGGGTGGTTGTACTGCGGCTCGTTTGCCGGATCTTCAAGGTCAAGACCCTCATGGGACAGATGCCAGATGTTCTTATCCTTGGAGTAGTTTGTTTCACGGTTGATCTTCAGCGGAATGTTGTGTGCTTCCGCATACTCGATTTCTTCTTCTCTCGATTTGATGCTCCACTCTCTCCACGGAGCGATGATGGTCATTTCGGGAGCAAACGCCTTAATGGTCAGCTCGAAACGGACCTGATCGTTGCCCTTGCCGGTGCAGCCGTGGCAGATGGCGTCTGCGCCCTCGGCCTTGGCAATTTCAACGATACGCTTTGCGATGATCGGGCGGGCAAAGGACGTGCCGAGCAGGTACTTGTTCTCGTAGACCGCACCTGCCTGTACGGTGGGATAAACATATTCCTGAATGAATTCTTCCTTGAGGTCTTCAATGTAGAGCTTCGATGCACCGGTCTTCAGTGCTTTTTCTTCCAGACCGTCAAGCTCCGTGCCCTGACCCACGTCGGCGGAAACCGCGATGACCTCGCAGTTGTTGTAGTTTTCCTTCAGCCACGGGATGATGATGGAGGTATCCAGACCACCGGAGTACGCCAGAACGACCTTTTTAATATCCTTCTTTGCCTTTGCCATGATGTAACCCTTCCTTTTTTCATAAACCGCCGTCATCGTGCGGCGGAGAATTATTTGTTTCAACGGTCATTATTATACACCGTTTTCCGGAAAAATCAACCCTTTTCTTGAATATTTATTCATCTTTTTTGAAAAGTTGTAGAAACTCCCAGATTTCATGCGGGTTTTTCGGCTTTATATTTGTGTATTTTTCAAAATTCAATCTTCAAAAGTATGCATTTTCGAATGAATAAAGCGCATATTATACATTTGTATACACTGCTTTATACATTTTCGCTTTCGGAATTGTTTTCTACGATATAGGGCTTTATCAGCGCCATTTCGCGCGGCTCCACACGGGCATGAATAAGGAGCCCTTCCGGCACGTATTCTTCGGAGACGAGCGCGCCCGCTTTTCTCAGCTGTGCCGCAATGCCCGTCTTTGCAAACGGCAGCAGCGCCGTCACGTCCACCGGCTTCACCGGCAGGTTATCTTCAATCGCCTGCAAAAGCGCCGGGATGCCTTCGTTTTTCAGCGCACTGATGCGCACCGCGCCCGTCAAATGCAAAGCGCTGTCCGCATCGCCCACAAGATCCCATTTATTGAGCACCGGGATAACCGGGCGGTCACCGCAGCCGAGGCTCTGCAAAATTTCATTTGTCACGTCCAAGTGCGTGCGTGCTTCGGGGCTGGAAGCATCGCACACGTTCAAAATGATGTCCGCCGTTGCAGCCTGCTCCAACGTGGAGCGAAACGCCTCCACCAAATGGTGCGGCAAGCGGCGCACAAGGCCGACCGTATCGATGAGCATAACGGTCTTGCCGCCGGGCAGCTTCAACGCGCGCGCCGTGGGATCCAGCGTCGCGAAAAGCTTATCCTCCGCCAAAACGCCCGCTTGCGTCAAGAGATTCATCAAAGTCGATTTGCCCGCGTTCGTGTAGCCGACAAGCGCCACCGTCACCGTGCCGTCCTTTTCGCGGCGGCGCTGCGTCTCGTGGCGGCCGACTTCAATTTTCTTCAACTGTTCGCGCAGCGCTTCAATTCTGCGGCGAATGTGTCGGCGGTCGGTCTCCAGCTTCGTTTCGCCCGGGCCGCGCGTGCCGATGCCGCCGCCGAGACGCGAAAGCGCCGTGCCTTTGCCGGTCAGACGCGGCAGAAGATACTTTAACTGCGCCGCTTCAACCTGCACCTTACCTGCGCGGCTCTGCGCACGCTGCGCAAAAATATCGAGGATCAGCATCGTGCGGTCCACAACGCGCACGTCCGTCGCATTTTCAAGGTTGCGGATCTGCGTCGGCGTCAGCTCGCGGTCAAAAATAATCAGCTCAATCTCGTTGTTCTCGCAGAAATTCCGAATTTCCTCCACCATGCCGCTGCCTACGCACGTCGCGGTCTCCGGGGAGGGGCGCTTCTGCATCATTGTCGCAATAGGCTCCGCGCCGCCGCTTTTTGCAAGCTCCCACAGCTCGCGCAGCGATTCCTCCGCGTCATACTCGCCCGTGTCCAGCGAGACCAAAAGCGTGCGCTCCGGCACGATTACGTTTTCCGTATAATTCATAAGGTTCTCCTTTTTTCATTTCTGATCTATCGTTTCAAAGCCGCAGCGTTTTCCGCCGCAGTTTGTTGTTTCCCACTTTCTATTATACAGAAAACAAAGAAGAAAACAATCAATATTTATCAATCAATGGTGAATTCCTTGCATTTCTGAACTCGAAAATTTCTAATACTTATTCTAAATAATATTGACATTTAGCTGTATATATGTTAATGTTGACTTGTACAAATAACTTATTTTAAATTGAGGTGCTTCCGATGCACATTTAAAGTCTTCTTTAAATTTCGCCTTACAAACTCTAATGCGTATTTGTACATTTGAGTATTAAAAATGCTGTGTAATTATTTGCAATTTATTCTAAAGTTTATTTAGATGAAAGGAGTTTCTCATGAAGAAATTGGTCTCAACAGTCATTTCTATGCTTTTGCTTTTATCTAGCGTATTCGTATATGCAAGCGAACCCACTTTCTCCACTTCGGCGTCTCTAGAAAAAGTTCAAACATTTTCCGCTCAAACCTTACCTGAATCTATTTACAAATTCATTGAAGATTGTGATGTCGAAATCAAAGATGACTCTGTCATCTGGATTGAACAAGATAGCAATTCATCCGCTCTCCGTATTC
>ENA-OQHN01000143-OQHN01000143.1-human-gut-metagenome-genome-assembly--contig:-NODE-143-length-26897-cov-4.606761_pt1 | contig 26897 bp, 24 predicted proteins | sample MGYA00242564_ERZ504721 | MGnify/ENA primary metagenome ERZ504721 (study PRJEB26092, sample SAMD00036212) | human gut metagenome | host: Homo sapiens | study: EMG produced TPA metagenomics assembly of...
GGGCGCATCGGCAATGGCGCGAACAGCGCGTCCGAGGTGGCCGTGTCGTACGGGCGCGAGGCGTCTCCCATATGGGTTTTCGCATCCGCGTTGAGGCGCGCGTACAGTCGGTTCAAGCGGGTGAGCATCGTACGGTAGCGAGTGTCGGTTTGCTGGCGCACGAGCCGGCTGATCGCCTCGTCGGAGACGCGCATCTGGCGGCGCACGGCTTCGATGCCGTCGTAGATGCGGGCCAGTTCGTCGCGGATCTGGCCGAGCAGCACGCCGGATTCGCCGGCCAGATACGGGGTTTTGGCGATGGCGCGCAGGGCTTCGTCGATTTGCTGGCGACCCTCGTCGGTGATGATCACCTGGAAGGCGTCCTCGAAGCGGCGGCCGCTGTCTGATTCGCGGAACGAGCGGCGGTATTCATCGTGGTAGCGGGTCAGGTTCTCGTCCACGCTGATGTCGCCGGCCTGCATGCGCCGGCGCAAGGCGTCGCCGTTGTCCCGCTCGTCGAGCACGAGTTCGCGCAGGTCGATGGGCACGCCGCGCAGCGTGTTGTGGATCACGGCGATCACGTCCTCCACCTGGGCTTCGCTCAGCGTGGCATGCTGCTTGCCCTGTTGGATGCGTTTGATCTCGTGCTTGCGTTCCTTGATTTCACGGTTGAGGAGTTTGATGCGCTCGCCGGGGTCGGCGGTCAGCTGCATGCGCGCGTGCTCGATTTCCATGATGATGCTGTTGGCCTGCGCGCCGGACAGGGCGCGTGATTCGTCTTCGAGCCTGCTCAGCGCCTCGATGGCGCGGTGGGCGCGGGCCGTCAAACGGTAGAGGAATCGGTGTGAGGCCGCATCATGCGAGTTGGCGAGCCAGGCGTAGTCGCCTTCGCCTTCACGGGTCAGGTCGGCGAGGATCTGATGAGCGGCCTCGGCGAAGGTCTGGTCCTCGCGCGGCGCATATTCGCCGGCGTCGGCCAGAGCGTTCAGACTTTGCGCGAACCGCTCCTCCACGGTCTCGCGCGGCAGCTCGCCGGTGAGCGGGTCGAACGTGGAACGCAGCAGCGACACGTACAGCATCGCGTTCTGGCGCAACAGCAACCGCAGGACGCCCGTCTCATACACCGGTCGCAGCCGTTCCAGCTCCCGCATCACATCGGCCACAGCATGCCTCCCTCTGTCGTGACCGCACCATACTAGCCGATAGCCGCGAACCACACCCCGCCCGCGCCACGTCCTTCGCCCCCCACAGGGAGGGGCGCCAAGCCATGCTAAAAATCACAGACAGACTATTGCCTTTGCGGGAAATCATCGTTAGATTGGCGAGAGGAATATTGTCAATGCATACGAAACGGAAAACATCGTGACCGCACCGAACACGCCCGCCGAAACCTCTGACCAGCTCAACAAGCCCGCCAAATCCGGCAAACTGGAGGTCTCCGACCTCATCACCATCGGCGTGTTTGCGGCCCTGTACTTCGTGATGGTGTGCATCGCCACACTGGTGAGCACCCTGTTCACCGGCGGCTTCGGCTCCATCTTCCTGCCCGCCATCACGGCCCTCATCTCCGGCTGCGTGTACATGCTGCTGGCCGCACGCCTCGGCAAATTCGGCGGCATCACCGTCATGGGCGTGATCATCGGACTGTTCCTGTTCATCTCCGGGCATTTCGTGCTTTCGTTCATCGCCAGCATCGTGTTCCCGGTGGCGGCCGACCTCATCGCGCGCGCCGGCAAGTATAAGAGCAAGGCGCTACTGCTCGTCAGCTACGTGGTGTTCTCCTACGGCCTGACCGGCCCGATCCTGCCCCTGTGGTTCATGAAGGACGCCTACGTGGCGAGCCTGCAGGCGCGCGGCAAGGACGCAGCCTACATCGACGGCGTATTCGTCAACATCAACACCGGCACGTTCTTCATCTCGATGATCGCGATTCTGGTGTGCGCGGTTCTCGGCGGCTGGTTCGGCCAGCGCATGATGAAGAAGCACTTCATCAAGGCCGGTATCGCCTGATGAATCCTGCCCGCCGGACGCTCGATCCGCGCGCGAAACTCTACCTTCTGCTGGTGGCGAACCTCATGCTGTTCTTCCACGTAGGGCTCGCCACGCAAATCGTCATGGTCGTGCTGTTCCTGCTGCCCCTGCTGGCGGCCGCCCGATGGCGAACCGCGTTGAACTTCGGCGTGACCTATGCAGTACTCACCGCGCTGGGAATGCTCGACCCCGATGCCCTGGGACTGCCGTGGCTGCATGTGGTCTCCGCGCTGGCCGTGGGCGTCACGATGATGCTGCCCTGTTCCATCACCGGCGCGTATACGTTCACCACCACGTCCGCGAGCGCGTTCATCTGCGCGATGCGGCGTATGCGCGTGCCTGAGGCCGTGGTGATTCCCTGTGTGGTGGTCATCCGCTTCTTCCCGACCATCGCCGAGGATTACCGGCAGATTCGCAATGCGATGGCGTTGCGCGGCATCGCCTCCGGCGGCTGGGGGCTGGTTCGTCACCCGGCCCAATCGTTGGAATACATTCTGATTCCGCTGCTGATGAACGCCACCAATGTGGCACAGGACCTGTCGGTGGCGGCACTGACCAAGGGGCTCGGGCGTGAGGGCGAGCACACCTCGCGCACGCTGATCCGTATGACCGTGGTCGACTGGCTGGTCATGATTGTGGTCACTTTGCCGCTCGCGCTCGATATCGCGGGGGTGATCTGATGGGTGGCAACCAATCGCAGCCGAATGCAACTGCCATTATTGGGACCGGCAAGGGTGGCCCACTCGACACGTCTGCGGGAACCATCGCCTCCCGTGGCATCTCCTTTACCTATGACCATGCCGCAGAGCCGGCATTGCGCGACATCACGTTGACCGTGCCCGCAGGCGAGTGCATCGTGCTGTGCGGGGCGAGCGGCTGCGGCAAAACCAGCTATACGCGCGTTGCCAACGGGCTCATCCCCTCATTCTTCCATGGTGCGTTCGCCGGCAACCAGACCACGTGCGGGCTGGATGTGGAGACCGTGCCGATCGACCGGCTCACCCCGCTGGTCGGCAGCGTGTTCCAAAACCCGAAAACCCAGTATTTCAACGCGAACGTCACCGACGAGCTCGCCTTCCCGGCCGAAAACATAGGGCTGCCGGCCGAGGACATCAATCGTCGTATCACGGCCGTGGCTGAGCGCTTTGGCATTGGGCATCTGCTGCATCGCAGCATCTTCCACCTGTCAGGCGGCCAAAAGCAGCGCATCGCCGTGGCGGCGGCCACCATGCTGGGGCCCAGGCTCGTGGTATTGGATGAGCCGACCAGCAATCTCGACGCGAACGCCATCGCGGACATGCGCGCCATGATCGAGCAGATGAAGGACGAAGGGCTCACCATCGTAATCGCCGAACACCGACTCGCATGGCTCAACGGCGTGGCCGACCGGTACGTGGTATTCGACGGCGGGCATATCGTGCAGGATTACGAGGCCGATGAATTCCTGTCCCTCTCCCCCGGCTGCGTGGCCGCCATGGGATTGCGGGCGTTGGACCTGCAACCGTATCGGCACCGGATTGCGACGCTGGCTTCAAGCCCGGCCGCGGATGAGTGCACTTCGGTATTGCTCGGCACCCATAACCTCACCATCGGATACAAAGGCAAGGACGGCTTCACCCGCGCCATCCCGGACCTGCGGTTCCGTGCCGGCGAAATCACCGGGCTCATGGGCAACAACGGCTGCGGCAAGACCACGCTCGTGCGCACGTTGACCGGACTCATCAAGCCTGTTTCGGGCCGCATCGAGCTCAACGGCGTGCCCGCGAAACCGCGCGACCTGACCCGCGCCGGATTCCTGGTCATGCAAGATGTCAACTACCAACTGTTCTCCGACAGCGTGCGCGAGGAACTGCTCATCGGACTCGACGAGACGGATGCCGGCATCACCGCTCAAGCCAATCAGGTCATGGCCGATCTTGACCTTGCGCGTTCGCCGAACGGATCCGATGAGCCTGTCCGGCGGGCAGAAGCAGCGGGTTGCCATCGGCTCGGCATTGATGTGCGGCAAGGACCTCATCATCCTTGACGAGCCCACCAGCGGACTCGACCGCTACCACATGGAGCAGGTCGGCGAACGCTGCGGCAACTGGCGAGCCAAGGCAAGGCGATTCTCGTGGTCACCCACGATGAGGAGCTCGCCGCCGGCTGGTGCGACCGCATTGTCAATCTTGGCGCCGACGATTCCGGGAACAACGGCTCGCATGCCAGTAACCCAGATGCCAGCAGCCCCAACCCTAATGCCTCTACCAATTTCGCCACCGCATCCACCCATGAAAGGAACGCGCAATGACCGCCAGCAACACCACGGATTCCACGGCCTTCGACATCACCGACTGGCTCGGTGAATGGGAAAGCTTCGAGCATTACATTGATTCGGATGACGCCGCCATCCAGCAGACCTGGGAAGCCGCCGAGCAGGCGGTGCTCGCCAACCCGAAGATGGCCCCGATGGCCGCGCGCGGCATCAGGACGTTCTGGTCGATGGCTTGCTCCACCACCAGCCCGGAGAACATCATCCATATCGGCTACTGGCGTGTGAACGAGCCGGCCGCCGAATCCGGCTCCACGGACGATGCCGCGCTCGCCATCGAATGGTTCGCCGAGGACGACACCAGCCTCGACACCTACGAATACACCATCGACCATGTCATCGAGCACGGTCTCGAAGGCTCCCCCACCTTCGTGTTCCACACCACCGATCCGGCCGCCGAAGACAGCCCGTTCCGCTGGCTACTTGCCATCAATCCGCTGCCTTCGCGCAAGGCGTTCGCCGAGGGCGGGCTGCTCAGCCACCTGCATTTCCAGTACGCCAACGATCTGCACACGCTCGTCGCCACGGATGAGGCCACCGGCGTCGAGACCTTGCGCAATCCGCGTTGGTACGCCACCATGTGCGCCAACGAGGGAACCGTCGAGGACCGTTGCGCCATCATCCGCGCGTTGCACCACTTGCAGTAGACCTGGCAACATACGGCAGTGACGGCTCCCCACTAGTGAAACTAGCATCGCTTCAGTAGCCGTGCGAGTGCAGATACTCGTCATCGAAGCCGAAAAAATGGCCGATCTCGTGCAACACGGTTTTGCGGATCCGTTGGCGCAGCTCGGCCTGCGTTGAGCATACGCGTTCATGCGGCCCCTTGAACAGGGTGATGACGTCCGGCATCACGCCGCTGTAGCCCGTAGTTCGCTTCGTGACGGGTATGCCCTCATACAGTCCGAGCAGCTCACCGCACGGATTGCTCATTGTAGCCAGTTCGCGCTCATTGGGTTCGTCCGCAACGACGATGCCGACATTCTCCAGCACCCGCGCAAACCGTTCAGGCAAATCATCCAACACCTGTTCAATGGCCCGTTCAAACTCATCGTCACTGATGTGCATTCGCTCTCCACACGCGAAATGCCTTGGCACCAAGTATGTACCAAGGCGCTGAAATCTCAGACTAGCAGGCTCAGCTGTTGCGGTTGATCTCGATGTCGGTGACGGTGAGGTTGGCCTCGTTGATCAGGTTGAAGAGGATGACTTCGGCCAGCGGGCCGGGCTGCATGAAGGTGTGCTGCTTGGCCTCGGAGACGTAGTCGCGACTGTCACGGTAGAAAGCGGTATCAATGCCGCCCGGATAGACGGCGACCACCTTGACACTGGTGCCCTTGTATGCGGCCTGCAGGCTCTTGGTGTAGCCTTTCTCACCCCACTTGGTGGCGCAGTACACGCTTTCGTTCGCGTTGCCGCGTGTGGCGGCGGTGCTCATAATCTGGGCGATTTTCACGTTCTGCTCGCCGCAGGCCTTGAGGGTTTCCACCGTCCACAGAATCATGCCTTTGAGTCCCTTGAGACATTTGTCGACGTCGGCGGCCTCGTAGGCGGTGGGCACCTTGAACGAAGGCTGGCCGGCGTTGTTGATGAGCAAATCGATGTGGCCGAGCGTGGCGATATCCGCCACGGATTCCTTCACGAACGCTTCGTCGGTGATGTCGCCGACGTAGGCGCGGTAGGAGTCATCGGGCCACTGCGCGGTCAGTTCGGCCTGACGTTCGGCATTGAAGTCGACACCGGCCACCAGCCAGCCGTTGGCGATGAGCTGGCTGGCGAGCTCGTAGCCCAAGCCCAGCGCGCTGCCGGTGACGATGGCGATTTTCTTACCTGTTGTGGTTGGCATGGCAGACCTCTCCTACTACTATTCTTCGGCTACGAGTTTACTACTATTCTTCAGCTACGAGTTCGAGATACGAATCATTCCAGAGGTCTTCGTCGCCGTCGGGCATGAGGAGCACGCGCTCGGGGTTGAGCGCCTCGACGGCGCCCTCATCGTGGGTGACGAGCACGATGGCGCCCTCATACTTGGCAATGGCCTTCAGAATCTCCTCACGGGAAGCGGGGTCGAGGTTGTTGGTGGGCTCGTCGAGCAGCAGCACGTTGGCTCGCGAGGTGACCAGCGTGGCCAGAGCCAGACGGGTCTTCTCACCGCCGGAAAGCACGTGAGCCGGTTTCATCGCGTCGTCACCGGAGAACAGGAACGAGCCGAGAATCGAACGGGCCTGCGTGTTATCGAGCTCGGGCGCCACATGCTGCAGGTTCTCCAACACGGTGGCGTTCAGATCCAAGGTGTCGTGCTCCTGCGCGAAGTAGCCGATCTTGCAGCCGTGACCGTATTCCACGGAACCGGTGTCCGGCTCCTCGATGTGGGCCAGCAGGCGCAGCGTGGTGGTCTTGCCGGCACCGTTGTAGCCGAGGATCACCACACGCGAGCCCTTGTCGATGGCCAGGTTCACGCCGGCGAACACGATGTTGGAACCGTAGGCCTTGGAAATATCCTTGGCCATGATCGGCGTGCGGCCGCAGGGCGCGGGCTCGGGGAAACGGATGTCCGCCACCTTCTCGGCCTTCTGCGCCTCGGAGGTGTTTTCCAGCAGCTTTTCGGCACGGCGCATCATGTTCTGCGCGGCCACGGCCTTGGTGGCCTTGGCGTGCAGTCGAATGCCTTGCTTCATGAGACGGTCGGCCTTCTTCTCGGCCACTTCGCGTTCGCGGCGGCGGCGCTCCTCGTCCACCACGCGCTGGTGCAGGTAGGCCTTCCAGCCAAGCGAATACATGTCGATCTGGCCGAGCTGTGCGTCCAGATGCCACACCTTGTTCACCACTTCGTCAAGCAGTTCGGTGGAGTGGGAGATGACCAGGAAGCCGCCCTCGTACTTCTTCAAGTAGCCGCGCAGCCATTCGATGGAATCGGCATCCAAGTGGTTGGTCGGCTCGTCGAGGATCAGGGTGTCGGCATTGGAGAACAGGATGCGCGCCAGCTCGATGCGGCGGCGCTGGCCACCGGAGAGCGTGCCGAGCTGCTGCTCCATGACCTCCTGCGGCAGGCCGAGCGAGGCGGCCATGGAAATCGCCTCGGACTGGGCCGCGTAGCCGCCGGCCTTGTCGAAGTCCTGCATGGCCTTGTCGTACCGGGTCATGGCCTTGCTCATCACGTCCGGATCCGGGTCGGTCATCTCCTTTTCGGCCTTGCGGATGCGGTTGATGATGGTGGCGATGTCGCGCGCGCTCATCATGCGGTCGAGCGCGGTCTGTGTGGGATCGGAGGCATGCGTGTCCTGCGGCAGGTAGCCGAGCTTGCCGGAGACGCGCACCTTGCCGGCGGTGGGCAGCATGTCGCCGGTGATCACGCGGGTCAGCGTGGTCTTGCCGGCGCCGTTGCGGCCCACCAGACCGATCTTGTCTCCCTTGGCCACATGGAAGTTGGTGGGGTGAAGCAGCGTGCGCGCGCCGATCTGAATTTCAAGTCCCTGCACCTCAATAGCCATGAATAACCTACTTGCCTGTTACGAATACTGTCTCTTACCAAAGTCCGACTGTCCATCATAGCGAACACCATGCCGACCGGGCTCAGCCGACGCTCATGCGTCCATACGCAGCCGCGCAACTGATCGGCAAGGTGAAGAATGCGACGCCCGGTATGGTGATCGCGACCATGGCGCACGGTATCGAAGCTGCCATCGAAGCCGCTGTGAGCACCGAAACCGACGCCACCGACATCATGGGCGAAACCCACTAACGTACAGACAGCGATGCCCCCGCCGACAACTTCTGTCAGCGGGGGCATCGCTATGCGTTGAACGTTACAGTTCGCGCAACTGGGCGGCGATCTGGATGGATTCGACGCTGGCCTCGGCCTTGTTGCGCGTCTCCTGCCATTCGGTGGCGGGCACGGAGTCGAGCACAATGCCGGCACCGGCCTGCACGCTCGCCTCATGGTCGCGCAGGAACGCGGTGCGGATGGCGATGGCCATGTCCATGTTGCCGGAGAAATCGAAGTAGCCGACGGTGCCGCCGTAGATGCCGCGGTCGGCCGGTTCCAACTCGTCGATGATTTCGACTGCGCGCGGCTTAGGCGTGCCAGACAGCGTGCCGGCCGGGAACGCGGACTTGAACACATCGAATGCGGTCAGCGAGGGGTCGACCTTGCCGGTGACCGTCGAGCAGATGTGCATGATGTGGCTGAAACGCTTGATGTCCATGAGCTGCACGACTTCCACGGACTGCGGCACGCACACCTTACTCAGGTCGTTGCGAGACAGGTCGACGAGCATGATGTGCTCGCTGCATTCCTTCGGATCGGCAAGCAGCTCCTTGGCGAATTTCTCGTCTTCCTCAGGGGTGGCGCCGCGAGGGCGGGATCCAGCAATCGGGAAGGTCATCGCGTGGCCGTTGTCCACCTTGATGAGGGTTTCCGGGCTGGAGCCGATCACGTTGAAGTCGCGGCCCTGAGCGTCGGTCAACGCCATGAAATACATGTACGGGCTCGGGTTCAGCGTGCGCAACACACGGTACACGTCGAACGGGTCAGCAGGCGAATCGATGTCGAGGCGCTGGGAGATGACCACCTGGAACACGTCGCCGTCGACGATGTACTGCTTGGCTCGTTCGACGGCCTGCTCGTAGTGGCTCTTCTCGGTGCGGAAGCGCAGCTCGGGTTGGGCGACCGTTTCGTCCAGGATGTTGACGCGGGACTCGTCCGGAGCCGGGGTGGCGGCATCGCGCTGCATCTGGTCGAGTCGAGCGACGGCCTCGTTGTAGGCAGCGTCGGCGCGAGTGGATTTATCATCCACATTCACCGCATTGGCGATGAGCCATACCGAACCGGATACGTGGTCGACCACGGCGATATCGGTGGCCAGGGCAAGCACGGTCTCAGGCTGGCCGGTCTCGTCCGGAGCTTCGGCGCGCAGGGTCGGTTCCCAGTGGCGGATGGCATCCCAGCCGACCGTGCCGACCAGACCGCTGGTCAGGTTCGGCAGGCCTTCCACATGCGGGGCCTTCAGAGTCTTCAACGTGGCGTGAGCGACTTCGACTACGTCACCGGTGACGGGCACGCCGACCGGGACCTTGCCCAGCCAGTCGGCCTGACCGTTGTTGGAGCGCAGCTGGGCCATCGAGTTGACGCCGATAAAACTGTAACGGCTCCACGTGCCGCCGTATTCCGCCGATTCGAGGATGAAGGTGCCGGATCGGCCGCCGGCGAGACGCTCGTAGAAGCCGACCGGGGTGAGCGAGTCGGCGAGCAGACGGCGCACAATCGGAATCACACGGTATCCGGCGTCGGCCAGTTCGTGGAACTGTTCGCGACTGGGCCAGGTGGCGCCCCACTTCAGGTGTTTGACGCTGCATTCGCTCATATTCGCTCCTTTGCTTACAACTCGATGTCTTGTTTCATAGTACGCGGTCGCTCGGCTTCCCTCAGTCAGGAAAGCCCGTTCTACTGCTCGGCCGGGCGATGGCCTTCGACCACGGGCAGGGGGCCGCCTTCGAGGAAGCAGCTGCGCTTGCCGGTGTGGCAGGCGGCACCGACTTGGTCGACTTCGACGAGCAGTGCGTCGCCGTCGCAATCCAGGGACACGCCCTTGACGTATTGCACATGGCCGGAGGTATCACCCTTGCGCCAGTATTCCTGACGGGACCGGGACCAGAAGGTCACGCGGCCGGTGGTCAGCGTACGGCGTAATGCCTCGTCGTTCATGTAGCCGACCATCAGCACCTCGCGTGTGTCGTACTGCTGGATGACGGCGGCGACCAGCCCCTTGGCGTCACGCTTCAGGCGTGCGGCAATACGGGGATCGAGTTCAGTGGAATTGTCGTATGTAGTGTCTGTCATACCTATCTTCTTTTTGTGGACTTCCCTCAGTCAGCTTCGCTGACAGCTCCCGGATTATGTGCGACGTGCGCATAGCGCATTGCCACGAACAATTCACTGGATTGTTCGCCCAGCGGGAGCAAGGTGTATTCGTTTAGCGAACGGTGTAGCCGTGCTTCTTGAGTTCCGCCTTGACATCGGCGATAGTCAGGATGCCGTAATGGAACACGGATGCAGCCAGCACCGCGTCGGCACCTGCTTCGATGGCGGGCGGGAAGTCCTCGACCTTGCCGGCACCGCCGGAGGCGATGATCGGAATCTTGACTTCCTTGCGCACGGCGCGAATCATCTCGAGGTCAAAGCCTTCCTTGGTGCCGTCGGCGTCCATCGAGTTAAGCAGAATCTCGCCGGCGCCAAGCTGCTCGGCGCGCTTGACCCACCAGATGGCATCAATACCGGTGGATTTGCGGCCGCCCATCGTGGTGACCTCAAAACCGGACTGCGTATGCTGCTCACCCTTTTCGCGGCGGGCATCCACGGAGAGCACCAGCACCTGGTTGCCGAAACGATCGGCCACACGGCTGATAAGCGACGGGTCGTTGATGGCCGCCGTGTTGACACCGACCTTGTCTGCACCGCAGCGCAGCAGCGAGTCGACGTCCTCGGGCGTGCGTACGCCGCCGCCCACAGTCATTGGGATGAACACCTGTTCGGCGGTGCAGGAGACCACGTCAATCATCGTGTTGCGGTGGGAGCTGGATGCGGTCACATCCAGGAAGGTGATCTCGTCGGCTCCCTGACGGTAGTATTCGGCCGCCAGCTCCACCGGGTCACCCGCGTCCTTGAGGTTCTCGAAATGCACACCCTTCACCACGCGACCGGCGTCAACGTCCAGGCACGGGATGACTCGTACCGCCAACGACATGCTTCACTCCCCTGTTCGGCTTTGCATTACAGTCCTTCAGACTACCTACCGCCCGTTACATGCGCCGCACCTGTTTCTGGAATATGAGAATCATCATATTGAGCACCGACATGGCAGCCGCTCGGCGTGAGAGAATGGCTCGTGGAAGTTGTCCGCCGAATCAAGGAGATTGGCATGGCTGTCGAAAACAGCAAGGTACTGATCATCGTCAACAACTGGGGTATCGAGGAGACCGAGCTGACGCGCCCGCTGCGCGATCTCAAGGCCGCCGGCGCCAAGGTGACGCTTGCCGCCACTACCTTGGACCCGTGTGAGACGGTGCAGCACGACCGCTACGAAGGTGAAACGCTGACCCCGGACGCGCGCCTGTCCGACGTGCAGGCTGCCGACTACGACCTGCTGGTGGTGCCCGGCGGCACCTGCAATGTGGATCGTATCCGCGTCAATGAGGATGCGATCACGCTGGCGCAGGAGTTCGCGCACGAAGGTAAGCCGATCGCCGCGATCTGCCATGGCGCGTGGCTGCTGGTCAACGCGGGTCTGGTGGCTGGCAAGACCGCCGCGCCCTGCCGCTATATCGCCGCTGATATCGAGAACGCGGGCGGCCATTACGTCGACGAGCAGCTGCACGTGGACGACGCCAACGGCTTCAAGCTCATCACGTCCCGCAAGCCCGACGATCTGGACTACTTCGTGGGCGCAATCAAGGATGCGCTGAAGTAGCTACCGCTCCTTGGCAGCAAGCTGGCCGCAGGCGCCGTCAATATCCTGACCGCGGGTGTCACGCAGTGTGGCGGTGATGCCCGCGCGGTGCAGGATCTCCAGGAACCGCTGTTCGTCTTCCGGCTTGGAGGCGGTCCACTTCGAGCCCTCGATGGGGTTGAGCGGAATCGGGTTGACGTGGGCCCAGTTGTCGCCGTAATGGTTAAGCCTCTTGGCCAGCAACTGCGCATGCTCGGCCTGGTCGTTGATGCCGCGCATCAGCGCGTATTCGATACTGACGCGGCGCTTGGAGGCCAGCCAATAATCGTGCGCGGCATCCAACACCTGCGCGGTGTTGAAACGCTTGTTCATCGGCACCAGCTCGTCACGCAGTTCGTCGCTGGGGGCATGCAGGGAAACGGCCAGACGCACGGGAATGCCTTCGGCAGTGAGCTTCTTGATGCCGGGGACCACGCCCACCGTGGATACGGTGATGTTGCGCGCGGAAATGCCGAAGCCTTCGGGAGGCATGGCGGAAATCTGTCGTACGGCGGACAGCACGGAGTTGTAGTTGCCCATCGGCTCGCCCATGCCCATGAACACGATGTTGCTCAGGCGGCCCTCTCCCCCGGCCACTTCGCCGTCGCGCATCATCTTGGCGGCCACACGCACCTGTTCGATTATTTCACCGGTGGACATGTTACGGGTCAGGCCAAGCTTGCCGGTGGCGCAGAACGGGCAGCCCATGCCGCAGCCGACCTGCGAGGAGATGCACAGCGTGGTGCGGGTCGGGTATCGCATAAGCACCGATTCGATGAGGGAGCCGTCGAACAGCTTCCACAAGGTCTTGATGGTGGTGCCTTCGTCCGCCACTTGGCGGGTCACCTCGGTGATGAGCTGCGGGAAGAACGCGGCGGCGGCCTCGCTGCGCTTGGCTGCCGGAAAATCAGTGAATTCGGCGGCATTCACATCGAAATGGCCAAAGTAATGGTTGGCGAGCTGCTTGACTCGGAACTTCGGCAATCCGAGTTCGGCCGCTTTCTCGATGCGCTGCTCGGGCGTCATATCCACAAAGTGCAGCGGCGGCTTACCACGGCGGGCATGGTCCTTGGATAGCACGTCACGGAAGGCACCTGATGTGCCGCCGGGAGTAATGCCGGTTTCCGGAGTGTCAGGATGCTGTGTGGTCATGATGGGTTCGCTTCGCTCTCAATATCAGAAAATAGTCAAACATGCAATAGTAATATCAGAATCCACCATACGGCGTGCCGCATACGAATCAGATGGCCCATGTCTTAGCCCATAGCGAACGCATATTGAACGATGATTTCCCCATATATGGCATGTGGCACCGTGCGATATACACACGATGCCACATTGTTCATGCACGAGACATGCGAATCACAGTCCGGTGATCCACAGCAAGGCGCAGGTGAACGGTGCACTCATCAAAATGGAATCCACACGATCCATCACACCGCCGTGCCCCTTGAGCAGATGGCCCATGTCTTTGATACCGATATCGCGCTTGAGCATGGAAGCACACAAATCACCGAACGTGCCCACGGCACCGATGAGAATACCCGCCACGATCGGCACCCACCAACGAGTGGCCCATTTCGAGGCATCATACGTGCATGCGAATACGGCAAATGCGCCAGCCATGGCGAAGAGCATCGAGCCGACAAGGCCCTCAACGGACTTCTTCGGCGAGATGCGCGGGCTGAGCTTGTGTTTGCCGAGCCAGGCACCGGCAAACAAACCGCCCGTATCGGATAGGGCGGGTAGGAACACCAGCATGATGGCGTGTGCAATCGGATGCCCATTAAAAGTCAGTGAGATGATGACGCAGCTGGCCAACAACGGAATGTACAACACGGTAAGCACGGACACAGCCACATGGCTGAGCCGGGAATGATGCTGTTCCCCGCCCTCATGATTAAACGAGGATTCGAGGCGCGCGCTGGCATCCGTGTTGGACAGTTTGCCGGCAACCGCCAGAGATAGGCGGTTGCCGACGCTGATTTTTGCGCTGGCCGCGATGGCGACCAGAATAATCGACACGATGATACTCAGCGACATCGTGATGAGATGGTACGGGGAATAGTAGGTGGCAATGAGGGTGAAGGACGAGCACAGCCACAGCATAAACACCGGGAGGTGCAGGCCCACGGTGGCGAAGTCCACCCTGAGCTCCCACAGCGCCAGAATCATGAACACGACTACCAGCAGCACGAAGAGGTCGACGCTGAGCAGCAGGCACGCGACAATAAGGATGACCAGTGCCGCGCCTGTGGCGATGGCCTGCGGCATGTTGCGGCCGGTCTTCTTGTTGATCTGGTCGAGCGTCTCCTCGGCCTCTTCATGGGGTTGTTCGTTGCGTTCCATAATTCTCCGGACCTGGTCTGAATCAGACCTCCATGATCTCCTTCTGCTTGGTCTCCAGCAGAGTATCGATCTCGTCGGTAACGGACTTGGTGACCTTGTCAAGATCCTTCAGCAGGCGATCGCCTTCGTCCTCACCCATCTCGCCGTCCTTGACGGCCTTGTCGATGGTTTCCTTGGTCTTACGGCGAATGTTGCGCACGGCGACCTTGCCATCCTCGGCCTTGCCCTTGGCGAGCTTGACGTATTCCTTACGACGATCCTCGGTGAGTTCCGGCATGGTCAGACGGATGACGTTGCCATCACGGTTCGGGCTGATGCCGAGGTCGGAGTTGCGCAGGGCCTTTTCGACGGCACCGGCCTGGGAAGCGTCAAACGGGGTGACGGACAGGGTGCGCGGTTCGGGAACGCCGATGGAGGCGACGGCCTTAATCGGGGTGGGGGCACCATAGTAGTCCACGGTGATGCCGTTGAGCAGGGCCGGGTTTGCGCGACCGGTGCGGATGCCGGAGAAGTTTTCCTTGGTGTTTTCCACGGTCTTGGCCATCTGTTCCTTGGCCTGGTCGATAAGAGACATATTCACTCCTTGTGTGTTGGTGTTCGTCAGTGTTGTTCGTCTATGAACGCTTGATTCGATTGTGGGCGTTTGCGGCTTACTCGGCCACGCGCGATTCGGCGGTGGAGACCAGCGTGCCGATTTCATCGCCGACGAGGGCGCGGGTCACGTTGCCCGGCTCTTCGAGGCCGAAGACGCGGATGCGCTGCTTGTTGTCGCGGGCCATGGACAGTGCGGAGGCGTCCATGACGGCCAGATTGTCCACGAGGGCGCGATTGTAGCTCAGGGTTTCAAAACGCTTGGCGTTCTCGTCCTTGCGCGGGTCGGCGGTGTAGACGCCGTCGACGCCGTTCTTACCCATAAGTACCTCGTCGCAGTGGATTTCGAGGGAACGCTGGATGGAAACCGTGTCGGTGGAGAAGTACGGCATGCCGGCACCGGCGCCGAAAATCACCACGCGACCCTTTTCAAGGTGACGGATGGCCTTGAGCGGAATATACGGCTCGGCGACCTGTCCCATGGTGATGGCGGTCTGCACGCGGGTGGCCTGCCCCTCCTGCTCCAGAAAGTCCTGTAGAGCGAGGCAGTTCATCACCGTGCCGAGCATACCCATGTAGTCGCCACGGGAACGATCGATACCGGCCTGCTGCAGTTCGGCACCGCGGAAGAAGTTGCCGCCGCCGACCACGATGGCCACCTGCACACCCTGTTGTACGGCCGGAACGATCTCCTCGGCAATGCGACGAATCACCTGGGTATCGATGCCGACCTTGCCACCACCGAATGCTTCGCCGGAAAGCTTGAGCAGAACTCTGCGCGGATTGTCGCTATCAGTCATATTGTGCCTTTCTCAAAACCGAAAGTGCGAAATTATCCGTAGACAAGCGTATCGGTTTACGACGACACCCCCTAGCAACGACACCCTTGGAATAGCGAAACGCCATCCGATTATTGAATAACCGGATGGCGTTTCGTTGAAATTACGCTAAGCGCGTGGAGTAAGCCTTAGGTTCACTCCTCTTCGCCCTTGCCGACCTCGACACGAGCGAATGCGGTGGCGTTGCCACCGACTTCCTTGAACAGGTCGCCGACGGTCTTGGACGGGTCCTTGACGAACGGCTGCTCAAGCAGCACGACTTCCTTGAAGAAAGCGTTGAGACGGCCTTCGACGATCTTCGGAACGATCTTCTCCGGCTTGCCCTCGGCCAGGGACTTCTCGGTGGCCACGCGACGCTCGGACTCGACCACATCGGCCGGAACGTCCTCGCGGGTCAGCCACTTGGCGCCCATGGCGGAGATCTGCAGAGCAGCTTCGTGAGCCACGGCGGCGCCGGCCTTGTCGGTGGCGATCATGGCGACGATGCTCGGCGGCATCTCGGCGGACTTCTTGTGAGCGTAGACTTCGACGTGCTCGCCGGAGATCTTGGCGAACTGGCCGACCTTGACGTGCTCACCGAACAGGGCGGCGGCCTCTTCGACAGCCAGCTTGACGGTGGTGTCGCCAGCCTTGGCCTCGAGCAGCTCGTCAGCGGAGTTGGCGTCGGCGTCCACGGCGTAGCCGAGAACTTCCTCGGTGAACTCGACGAACTTCGGGGTCTTGGCCACGAAGTCGGTCTCGGAGTTCAGCTCGACGGCGTAGCCGGTCTCGCCATTGGCGGTCTCGACGACCTTGGAGGCGATGGTGCCTTCCTGAGCCTTGCGGCCTTCACGCTTGCCGGCTGCGGCGATACCCTTGGCGCGGATGATTTCCTTGGCGCGGGCGACGTCGCCTTCGGCTTCGGTCAGAGCCTTCTTGACGTCGAGCATGCCGGCGCCGGTGTCTTCACGAACCTGCTTGATCAGTGCGGCGGTAATTGCTGCCATTGATTATTCTCCTTGAGAAATTTTGCTTACCCGTGAACGATGGGAAGCGCTTATTCAGGCACTTCCCATCGTAGAGCATCACTCGGCCTTGGGGGCCTCGGCGGTTTCGCCCTCGGCGGCAGCCGGAGCGGCGGCTTCAGCGGAAGCCTCGGCAGGAGCCTCGTTGGTCAGGAGTTCCTTCTCCCAAGCGGCCATCGGCTGCTCGGCGGCTTCGCCCTCGGCCTTGTTGGCGCCGGAGCGCTCCAGCAGACCTTCGGCGACGGCGTCAGCCATCAGGCTGGTCAGCAGTTCGATGCCGCGGATGGCGTCATCGTTGGCCGGGATCGGGTACTCAACGGTGTCCGGGTCGGCGTTGGTGTCGACGATGGCGACAACCGGGATACCCAGCTTGTGAGCTTCCTCAACAGCCAGGGCTTCCTTGGTGATGTCGACGACGAACATCGCGGACGGGGTGCGGTTCATGTTGCGGATACCGCCCAGCTGCTTGTTGAGCTTGTCCTTCTCGCGCTCGAGCAGGAGGAGCTCCTTCTTGGTCAGGCCGGAGCCGTGCACGTCGGTGAAGTCCATTTCCTCAAGTTCCTTGAGGCGGTTGACGCGCTTGGAGACGGTCTGGAAGTTGGTCAGCATGCCGCCGAGCCAACGCTCGGAGACGTAGGGCATGTTCACGCGGGTGGCCTGGTTGGCGATAGCTTCCTGAGCCTGCTTCTTGGTGCCGACGAAGAGCACGGTGCCGTTGTGGGCCACGGTGGTCTTGATGAAGTCGTACGCCTTGTCGATCATGTCGAGCGACTTGAACAGGTTGATGATGTGGATGCCGTTGCGCTGGGTGAGGATGAACTGCTTCATCTTCGGGTTCCAACGACGGGTCTGGTGGCCGAAGTGCAGGCCAGCCTTCAGCATATCGCTCATAGTGATCTGAGCCATGGTATTACTACCTTTCATTGTCGGTTCTTGCCTGGCCATGCGCACCTGCGTGCAGCTGCTCCCCCGGTTTCACGAGTTGTGCAGCCGACCGACACAAGCCGTCGCGAGCATGACGCGAATTTGTTGTGTGCCGGTTGACAATATTGGGTGGCTCTGGACACCAGCGACTGCGTCCGTTGCCGGGTGGCACACGAGTTTCGAGAATAGCACGGAGCCGGTACTAAAAAAAGCAGGCTCCCCTCTCTGAGGGGAGCTGTCGCCGTAGGCGACTGAGGGGAGTCACGGGCGGTACCGGCAGAACCACCCTCAGTCTCACTACGTTCGACGGCTCCAGCCAGTGGGAGCCGAGTATGGACTACTTCGCCTGACGATTGCGCATGTAGCGCAGGGCTTCGCGGCGTTCTTCCTTTTCCAGGCGATCCAAATACACGTGGCCATCGAGGTGGTCGCATTCGTGCTGAAGCATACGGCCCATCAGCCCGGAGCCCTCGAGCACGACCTCGTTGCCGTCCAAGTCGATGCCACGCACGCGAGCGTAGTCGGCACGACGGGTCTTGTACCACAAGCCGGGCACGGACAGACAACCTTCATCGCCATACTGCTCGCCGGACTTCTCCTCGAGTACGGGGTTCAGAACGTAGCCGACCTTGCCGTCGATGTTGTAGGAGAAGGCCCTCAGGCTCACGCCGATCTGGTTGGCGGACAGGCCCGCTCGGCCCGGATCGTCCACGGTTTCCAACAGGTCGTCAACCAGGCGGCGCACGGCCGGGGTGATTTCCTTGATCTCATCGCAGGGGGTGCGCAGGACTGGGTCGGGCACGACCCTGATCTCACGGATGGCCACTTCTCGTTACTCCTCATTCTTCTCGTCAGCCGGCTGGTCCGGCTTGCTGCCGGTGTCAGCGGCATTGTCAGCGGAATCGCCGGTCTCGCCCTCTTCGGGTTCGGCCTTCGACTTCTTGATCTTCTCCGACACGCTAGCAATCGAATCAGACACGCTGGTTTTCATCTGTTCCGAGGCCTGTTTGACCTGTTCGGACGCCTGCTTGACCGATTCGGAGGATTTCTTGACGGTCTCCAGCGTGCTGTCGATGATCTTGGCAGTGGCGGGCAGCGGCTTGTTGGATGGCTTGGGCGCGTACAGATCCTCCTCGATGACGGTGGCGTAGCGCTGCAATACCTTGGGACGCACCACTTTCATGCTCGGGGTGAGTGTGCCGTGCTCCTGACTGAATTCCTCATCCAGCACCGCGAATTTGCGCACGGACTCAGCGCGGGAGACATTGGCGTTGGCCTGGTCGATGTACTGCTGGATAAAGGCGCGCACCGCGTCGTTGTCGCTGGCCTCGGCGAGTGTCATGTCGGCATTGAGGCCCTGACCTTCCAGCCAGGAATGCAGCATTTCGGGGTCGAGCTCGATAAGTGCGGACACGAACGGCTTGCCGTCGCCGACTACTACTGCATGAGCCACGATCGGGCAGGTGTCGATGACATCCTCCATCGGGGCGGGGCTGATGTTCTTGCCGCCGGCGGTGATGATGATGTCCTTCTTGCGTCCGGTAATGAAGGTGAAGCCGCGGTCGTCGATACGACCCAGATCGCCGGTTTTGATCCAGCCGTCGGCAGTCATCGTCTGTGCGGTGAGTTCGGGCTGCTTGTAGTAGCCAAGGAACACGTTCGGGCCGGTCAGCTCAATTTCATCGTCTTCGCCAAGACGCACGCCCATGCCAGGCCCAGGCTTGCCGACCGAACCGATCTCGTTGTCGTCCTCCCAATTGACGAGCATCGGAGCGGCGGTTTCGGTCATGCCATAACCCTGGATGAAGGTGATGTCATTCATGCCGTTGAAAAAGTGGGCCAAATCCACGTTGAGCGGCGCACCACCGCAGGCCAGCCATTTGAGGTTCGGTCCGAGAGCGGAACGAATGGATTTGCCCACCGTGGCCATGTAGAACGAATGGCGCATGCGCTCGATGAACGAATGGCCGCGACCGGCCTGCTCATCCTTGCTCCACTTGACGAAGTGCTTGACCGACTGGGCGAAGATATGCCCCTGGATGCCGGCACCAGCCTTCTGCGAGGCCGCGTTATACACCTTCTCGAACACACGTGGCACGCCCAGCAGGTAGGTGGGCTTGAAGCTGCGGATATCGGCGAGCAGTCGCTTGGCGTCGGGAATGTATCCGACCACGCCGCAGCCACCGATGCACACGTACTGGATGTAGCGGGCGAAGCAGTGCGCCAGCGGCAGGAACAGCAGCAGACGGTTGTCGTCGTACAGCATGCCACGCAGAATCTCGTAGCCGTTAAGCACGATGTGGTGAAATTGCGGTTGGAGAGCATCGCGCCCTTGGGCTTGCCGTGGAACCGGAGGTGTAGACCACGGTGAGCAGATCATCGGCTTTGATACGAGCGATAGCCGCATCCAACGTCTCATCGGATACGCCATGCCCGAAGTCAACGACAGCGTCAAGGCCATCGGCCTTGAAATTGAACACGTATTTCATGCCCGGATGATTGACACGGATCTGCTCAAGCGTCTGTGCGCGCTGGAAGTCGCCGGCAAAGGCGATGGCGGGATCGACTTCCTCGACGATGCCCGCGGTCTGACGGGCGGAATCGGTCTCATAGACGGGCACAACCACAGCGCCGATTGCCGCGCAAGCGAAATCAGCCACACCCCACTCATAGCAGGTAGGCGAGTAAATCAGCACCATGGTGCCGGCTTTGACGCCAAGTCCCAACAGGCCCTTGGCCACCTCGCGTACGCGGGACAGCATTTCAGTAGCTGTGGCGCTGCGCCATTGGTGGGTGTTGTCATCCTGCCATTCCGCGATGATGTCATCCGGCGTGCGAGCTGCTCGTTTGGACAGCAGCGAGTAGACGGTGTCGTCATCGGTGGTGACATATCTGGGTTCTTCTACATGTTCACGCATGGTCACTACTATAGGCGAACCAGCCTATGACACGGCAGAACCGTCTTCCGCTACCAGCGTAGGAATCGGTGTGCGGGCGGGGCCGTCTGGTCAGCCCAAATCGGCATAGATGCACATCCATCGAGAACCGATGTACTTCAGTTTGAGGTTGACTCGCAGATTTTCCTGGCCGATGGTCATGAATACCGCCATTTCCAGCGTGTCCTTGCCGGTGATCATGCCGTCGATCAATGTGGGGACAGTGGGCAGATAGCAGAATTTCGCTTTGAGCTCCGGATGAGTGACCATGTGGATGCCGAGCAGGTATTGCATGGTTTGCAGCCGGTCCAGGCATGGTTTTGTCATGGCTCTGTTGAGATGTGCGACGCTGAGTTTGCCACGTATCGCGTCCGCCGATGTGCAGGCGATGCGGCATGCAGCCATGGCCATGGAATGACATTCCTTCGCATTCAGCCCGCCTATGAATGTGGGTTGGATGTGATACCGCACCGGGCGATCCGACAGCTCCACAACGATGAATCCGTCATAACTCGGCAACGGCCCGTACTGATATGTGCCGTGGAAAAATCCCGAATACTCCATGATGACCCCCTTCAAGCCCCCTTGCAACTCACCATCATCGGCGAGCGTCTGTACTACAACATCACGAAAGGCGCGCCAAGTCAAACTACTTGAGCGCGCCTTCGGGCAAGTTAAGCCTCCTGCATGGAGGGCAAACCCCCATTTTCAGGGGGCAATCGGGATTATCGTGCGGAATACGGGTTGACCACCATGCCGCAACGCTGGAAGTTCTTCACGTCGACGTAGCCGGTGGAGGCCATCGCGCGCTTGAGGGCGCCGATGAAGTTGGTCTTGCCGTCCGCCTGGTGGCTCGGTCCGAACAGCACCTGTTCGAGCGGGCCGACCGTGCCGACCGTGGTGCGGTAGCCACGCGGCAGCGTCTGGTGGCGGGCTTCACGAACCCAGTGGGCTGCCCTGCCGGGGCCTCGGTGGCGCGGGCAGCGCGCGCCGAGCATGACCGCGTCGGCGCCGAGGGCCAGGGCCTTGACGAAGCTGCCGGAGTCGCCCATGCCGCCGTCGGCGATGACCTGCACGTAGCGGCCGCCGGACTCGTCCATGTAGTCGCGGCGGGCTTCGGCCACGTCGGCGATGGCGGTGGCCATCGGGGCCTGCACGCCGATGGTCTGGCGGGTGGCGGAGACCGCGCCGCCGCCGAAGCCGACGAGCACGCCGGCCGCGCCGGTGCGCATCAGGTGCAGGGCAGCGGTGTAGTTGGATGCGCCGCCGACGATGACAGGCACGTCAAGGTCGTAGATGAACTTCTTGAGGTTCAGCGGTTCCTGGCCGGAGGAGACGTGCTCGGCGGAGACCACAGTGCCGCGGATCACGAACAGGTCCACGCCCGCGTCCACCACGGTGGAGTAGAACTGCTGGGTGCGCTGCGGGGAGAGCGCGCCGGCCACGGTGACACCGGCGGCGCGAATCTCGTGCAGACGTTGCGTGATGAGCTCCGGCTTGACCGGCTCGGCATAGATCTGCTGGATACGCTCGGTGGCCTGATCGGCCGGCAGTCCGGCGATTTCGTCCAACAGCGGGGTCGGATCCTCGTAACGGGTCCACAGACCTTCCAGATCGAGCACGCCGAGCGCACCCATCTTGCCCATGGCGATGGCGGTGGCCGGGCTGGTCACCGAATCCATGGGGGCGCCGATCACCGGCACATCGAACTCATAGGCGTCGATCTGCCAAGAGGTGGAGACGTCCTCGGGGTCGCGGGTGCGACGGGAGGGGACGATTGCCACATCGTCGAGTGCGTAGCCGAGACGGCCTTTTTTGCCCAAACCGATTTCAATTTCCTGAGACATGGTTTCCAGCCTATTGCCCGGGTGGGACGCCAACAAGGCCGTTTCCCACGGACCGGACGATTGCTTCAAGTCGTTACAAACATGCGCTATGACTAAATCATCTTCACACCATCTATCAGGAGGAAGCATGGCCAAAATCAAGGTCGAAGGCACTGTCGTCGAACTCGACGGCGACGAGATGACCCGCGTGATCTGGAAGGACATCAAGGATCGTCTGATCCTGCCGTACCTCGACGTGAACCTCGACTACTACGATCTGGGCATCGAGCACCGCGACGAGACCGATGACCAGGTGACCATCGACGCCGCCCACGCCATCCAGAAGCACCATGTCGGTGTCAAGTGCGCCACCATCACCCCCGATGAGGCCCGAGTCAAGGAATTCGGTCTCAAGAAGATGTGGAAGTCCCCCAACGGCACCATCCGCAACATCCTGGGCGGCACGATCTTCCGCGAGCCGATTGTGATGAGCAACGTGCCTCGTCTGGTGCCCGGCTGGACCAAGCCGATCGTCGTAGCCCGTCACGCATTCGGCGACCAGTACAAGGCCACCGATTTCAAGGTTCCGGGAGCCGGCCAGCTGACCGTCACCTTCACTCCGGACGATGGCTCCGAGCCGATTCAGCACGTGGTCTACAACTACGGCGAAGACGGCGGCGTGGCCCAGGTGCAGTACAACGTCAACGATTCGATCCGCGGTTTCGCTCGCGCCTGCTTCAACTACGGCCTGATGCGTCATTACCCGGTGTACTTGTCCACCAAGAACACGATTTTGAAGGCCTACGACGGCCAGTTCAAGGACATCTTTGCCGAGGTGTTCGAGACCGAATACAAGGACAGGTACGCCGAGGCCGGCCTGACTTACGAGCACCGCCTGATCGACGACATGGTGGCCAGCTCCCTGAAGTGGCACGGCGGTTACATCTGGGCCTGCAAGAACTACGATGGCGATGTGCAGTCCGACTCCGTGGCCCAGGGCTTCGGTTCGCTGGGCCTCATGACCTCCGTGCTCATGACCCCGGACGGCCAGACCGTCGAGGCCGAAGCGGCGCACGGCACCGTGACCCGTCACTACCGCCGCTGGCAGAAGGGCGAGAAGACCTCCACCAACCCAATCGCATCCATCTTCGCGTGGACCGGCGGCCTTAAGCACCGCGCCGATCTGGACGGCACGCCCGAAGTCCGTCACTTCGCCAAGACGCTGGAGAAGGTCATCGTCGACACCGTTGAAGGCGGTCAGATGACCAAGGATCTGGCCATGCTCATCGGCCCGGACGAACCGTGGCTCGACACCGACGGCTTCATGAACGCGCTGGACGAGAACCTGGCCAAGGCTCTGGCCGAGTAAATCATCGAACACATCGTGCGGACCTACATGGGTCATGTCATGTCGCAAACTGTCATGATTGTCGTGCTTCATCTGGAATGTTCCTCAGCACGATAATCATGACAGTTGTTCGATGCACGCACGTAATACCTCTAATTGTTCCCGGATATGTGGCGATTTGTCCACTGGTCCGGGACTTTTTCGTATACGGCCTACTAGAATCGTGATTCAGCTTGTTTTCACGCCCGCTTGAGGAGGTTTCGCCGCTTATGGTGTTCGCACGCCGCTCAACCACCCTGCTCGCCGCCATTATCGCATCCTGCGCGATGGTGCTGTCACTGACCGCGTGCACCTCAGACAATAAGACCGTTGTAGATGGTCAAACCACGGTGACGTCCAATTCTGCCGGCGGCGTGGCCGTGTTCACACCTTCGGACGGCATTACGCTGAACCAGCAGACGCCACTGAACAAGTGGGCGAAGCTGGTGCCTGACCTAGCCAAGGCTCTGGCCGACGCCGGTTTCAAGAAAGGCGATATCGATCATACGACGTCCGACTCGTTGGCCAAGCAAAGCCGCGCCATCCAAGACTTTGTGGTCGATCATCTTTCGAATAACACCACGGACGATTCCGGCATTGCCATCGCGCCCGACAACATGACATTGCTCGTGGCTCCAGTAGTCGAGGCCGACGCTTCCACTCGCCAATACGGCGATTACATCAGCCAGAACCTGAGCACCAACGATGCCACGGATGAGGGAGCTACTTCTGACGGTGAATCTTCCAAAGACGACTCGTCCAAAGACGATTCGTCCAACACTGAGAGCGACAGCACTGCATCGGACGAGCAGGCGCAGGCCGTGGACCGGCTGGTCTCATCGCTCAAACTGGCCAAGGAGTCCGGCATGCATGTGGTATTGCTCGGCAACAGTATCGAGGGATATAAGCCGGACGCCTTCGTCAAGTTCTCGGACGCCCAGACCATCGGCAAGCTACAGGCGGAAAAGATGGTGTCCAAACTCAAGTTGGATAAGGCCAGTAAAGACAACCCCAAATACATTGAGGTGCTGCTGCCATACACCGCCGTGGACGAAAAAGGCAACGCCAACGATTCCGCGTTCGCCCAAGAGGCGTTCCGTGGTATCTGGCAGGTACTGGGCTCCTACTATCAGAAGGGCGTTGTGGAAAGCCCTTCAGGCACCTTGGACGGCAAATCCACGGAAAACGATTGGCAAGCCGTGGCCTACGATGCCGCTGAGGAAGGCTCCACTGCGAAAGTGCTTGACAAGCGTCTGGCAAAAACCGACGGACAGTCCACACTCACCCGTATTGACGGCATCATCACGATGAACGACTACATCGCCTCCGAGGTCGTCAAGGAATTGGACGATCTGGGATACACCGGCTCTGCCGCCGATATCAATCCGCAGATCACCATCTCGGGCATTGTCGGCAATATCACCGGCAAGAAGGATCTCAGCCGTGACGCCGTGCCGGACCCGATCAAATCCCCTGAAAACGACAACGCAAACGACTCATCCAGTTCCGATGACGATGCGGACGAGGACACCTCCGCTTCCGACAAGGACCGTGACTCGCAGTGGCCTCTAGTAACCGGATACGGCGCGTATGTCTCGAACATCCCATCCATCGTCAATGGCAAGCAATGGATGACCGGCATGGAAGACAGACAGACCATCGCCACGGATATCGCTCAGGCCTGCGCCAAGCTCAACAAGGACGAAGCGCTGAATTCCATGCCTTCAATCAGGAACTCCGAGGTAGGCGGCGTGAAGAAGATCCCGACCATCAGCGAACCGTTGCTGGCTGTCAGCGCCAGCAATCTCAAGTCCGCGCTGATCGACCCCGGATATATTTCCTTGGCCGATGCCGGTCTGTGATTCATACTCGTCACGCCGCTAGCCGCCTGCGATGTCTCTTCCGTACGGCCCTGTTCCGGCCGACAATCACCGTTAAATCATGACGGTTTCAGTACGATTTTTCGACTCCCCGCATATTGCTGTGGATCAAGATAATCGGCCGTTCCTCGCTTGAGGCCCCAATGCAGGCAACGGTCTTCGCAATGGTCCGAGCTGCCTTCAACGATGCCTACGGGCTGTCTGCGGGAGATCGTATCCCCCACTGAGAGCTCGGTAACGGCCGGTTCGAATGTCGACGTGACACCTCCACGATGCCGTACACTCACCACATCTTTGCCAGCTACTTTGCCAGCAAAACTCACGGTCCCTGCCTGTGGTGACAGAATTACGGTACCTTGCTCCGCAACAAGATCCACTCCACGATGACCTGGTGCCCACGGGTTGATCGGCCGCTCGAACTGTTGTTCGACCTGTGGATCGTCGACCGGCCAGTCGAACCGGGATTCGCACTGATTGCCATTGCGCCACGCCAAATCAGACATATCGGTGAAATCCTCCACCGTGTATGCCGCATCTCCGGTCACCGCAGTATCCGCATGCGCAACATGCTGAGGCGTGGATGCCAGCCCCACTCCCAAGGCAAGCAGCAGGCCGATAACGGCGGCCAACGCGATTATGGCATCCATACGCCGTTGCCGTTCCTGAGCCCGCTGACGCGCCTGCTGACGCCGCCGGCTGGCACGTCGGGCTTCGTCGCGACGCCAATCAAACAACAGTGGTGCATTCATGAGATTCCTCCCCATAGTGTGAGTGTGATGCGATTCCGGCTTCTTTGCCGGTGATACCCACCTTGAGGGGTCCGAAACAGGATGTCCAGCCAAAACGACCTATGTGGTTCTAGCTTCCGAAGTTATCCACAATGAAATTTCGCGTGACAGTATCGCCGCATCGTCATGTTGTTCGACCTTCAGCCGCGGCCGATCCATGTCACAACCGCTGCCATGCAGTGACAGCGGAACATCAGAACTCTTGTGATTGTTCCCACTGGGTTCGCATACTCAGACGGTTGTTCCGTTTCACCGATTCCAGTATTTGCCAAGCAGACACCAGCTCCTCTACCGTTAGTCGCTAGTGTATATCCGCGTTCGGTTTTTGGCTGTATGAGATAGTATCCGATGAGTCCGATTCTGCGGAATTCAGCGCGACATGCCCTACACGCATGTAATTTGCTTTTCGTGGCAGGCATGTAAGATATGTGACTTGTGCGCGAGAGAAATCTCAACACAGCAGACATTCCTGCGTAGCTCAGTTGGCAGAGCATCCGACTGTTAATCGGACGGTCGCTGGTTCAAGCCCAGCCGCAGGAGCTCACCTGAACGGGTAACTCCGGTCGGG
>ENA-OQHN01000147-OQHN01000147.1-human-gut-metagenome-genome-assembly--contig:-NODE-147-length-26282-cov-4.341732_pt1 | contig 26282 bp, 21 predicted proteins | sample MGYA00242564_ERZ504721 | MGnify/ENA primary metagenome ERZ504721 (study PRJEB26092, sample SAMD00036212) | human gut metagenome | host: Homo sapiens | study: EMG produced TPA metagenomics assembly of...
ATGAACTATTACTGGATGATGGGCGACAACCGCCACAATTCGGCGGACTCCCGCTTCTGGGGATTCGTTCCCGAAGACCACATCGTCGGCAAAGCCTCCTTCATCTGGCTGTCGCTGGATCCCGAAAAGAGCTTCCCCGCGAACATCCGCTGGAACAGGATGTTCACCAAAGTCAAATAAAACAAGGGTAGTCGTGACCTCGGACAGTTATCATACGCTTGCCGGGCCTGCGGAAGCCATCTACAAAGAGAAAAGCAGCAAGTTCCTCGCTTATGCCTATCCGGTCGAAAGCGAGGAGGAGATTCGCACGCTGCTCGATGCGCTGCGCAAGAAATATTACGACGCGACGCACCACTGTTACGCGTGGCGGCTGGGTCCGCACGGCGAAACGTTCCGCGCCAACGACGACGGAGAGCCTTCGGGCACGGCGGGCAAGCCGATCCTCGGTCAGCTTCTGTCCAACGAACTGGTCAACTGCCTAATCGTCGTGGTGCGTTATTTCGGCGGTACGAAACTCGGAGTATCGGGCCTGATCGGTGCCTACAAGGAGTCGGCGGCCGAAGCGATCCGAGCGGCCGAAATCGTGGAGCGGACGGTCGATACCGTCGTGGAGGTGGAGTTTTCGTACCTGGCGATGAACGACGTGATGCGCGTGGTCAAGGAAGAACAGCCCCGGGTGCTGACGCAGCAGTTCGACAACCTCTGCCGGATGACACTGGCGATCCGGCAAAGTCTCGCAGGAGGTATGATCGGCAAACTGGAAAAGATCGGGGGCGTGACCCTCGAAATGAAATAATATCGGTCCGGCCCGGAACACGCACGGCGCAGGGACCGGATCCACGTAAAAAAACATGACAAAAGAACAAAAGTCCATTTATATAAAAGGTGCACGGGTGCACAACCTCAAAAACATCGAGGTCGAAATTCCGCACAACCGACTGGTCGTCATCACGGGACTTTCGGGTTCCGGCAAATCGACCCTCGCCTTCGACACGATCTTCGCCGAAGGGCAGCGCCGCTACGTGGAGAGCCTCTCGGCCTATGCCCGACAATTCCTGGGCAAGATCAACAAGCCCGATGTGGATGTCATTACGGGTATCGCTCCGGCCATCGCCATCGAACAGAAGGTCAATACCCGCAATCCGCGTTCGACGGTCGGCACCACGACCGAACTGTACGACTACCTTAAACTTCTCTACGCCCGTATCGGACACACCTTCTCGCCCGTATCGGGACAGGAGGTCAAGTGCTACACCGAGGACGACGTGGCGCAATATATCCTCTCCCTGCCCGAAGGCAGCCGCGTGGCCGTCGCAGCGCCGCTGCAACTGCGCGAAGGGCAGGGCGTCATCGAAAAACTGACCCTGGTGCTGGGCGAAGGCATCCTGCGTGTACATGCGGCGGGAGAGACTCTGCCGATCGAGGATTTCCTGCCCCGCGTGGACGAAAACACCCGTGCCGAAGATATCTCGATCGTAGTCGATCGTGCCAAAGTTTCGCAGGACGGCGACCTGCCGACCCGCCTGCGGGATTCCGTAGCCCGTGCTTTCTCCTATGGAAACGGGGTTTGCCGAATCGTCACGCCCGAAGGCGTCAAAGAGTTCTCGGCCCGTTTCGAGGCCGACGGCATCGAATTCGAGCCTCCGACCGAACATCTGTTCAGCTTCAACAACCCGCTGGGCGCCTGCCCGACGTGCGAAGGTTACGGCAAGATCATCGGCATCGACGAGGACCTGGTGATTCCCGACAAACGCAAAACCATCTACGAGGACGCCGTGGCCTGCTGGCGCGGAGAGACCATGCGGGCGTGGAAAGACCAGCTCGTAGCCAATGCCTATAAGTTCGATTTTTCCGATCCATACGCCGTTCTACCAACTTACGGCCGAACAGAAACGGCTCCTGTGGTGCGGCAACGAGTATTTTCACGGCTTGAACGACTTCTTCGCCTACATCGACAGCGAGCGGCGCAAGATCCAGTTCCGGGTGATGAAAGCCCGCTACACGGGCAAAACCGTCTGTCCCGACTGCGGCGGCTCGCGCCTGCGCAAAGAGGCCCTTTACGTCAAAATCGGCGGCAAAACCATCGCCGACCTGGTCGTGATGCCGGTGGAGACGCTCGCCGATTTCTTCGCCTCGCTCGAGCTGGACGCTCACGACACGAAAACCGCCGCCCGCATCCTCACCGAGATACGCAACCGCCTGCAATACCTCATGGACGTGGGGCTGGGCTACCTGACCCTCGACCGCCTCTCCTCGACGCTTTCAGGCGGCGAAAGCCAGCGCATCAATCTTTCGACCTCGCTGGGCAGCAACCTCGTGGGTTCGCTCTATATTCTCGACGAGCCGTCGATCGGCCTGCACCCGCGCGACACGAACCGTCTGGTCGGTGTGCTCGAACAACTGCGTGACATCGGCAACACGGTGATCGTCGTCGAACACGAAGAGGAGGTGATCCGTGCTGCCGACTGGATCGTCGATATCGGCCCGGAGGCGGGCTACAACGGCGGAGAGGTCGTCTTCAGCGGACCGCTGAAAGCCTTATTGAAAGAAAAAAAAAGCCTGACGGCCGACTACCTTACGGGACGCTGCAAAATCGCGGTGCCCACCTCGCGGCGCAGCCCGGCAGCGTGGATCACCGTGAAAGGTGCCCGGCAGAACAACCTGAAGAATATCGACGTGCGGATCCCGCTCGGGGTGATGACCTGCATCACGGGCGTAAGCGGCAGCGGCAAATCGTCGCTGGCCAAAGGCATCCTCTATCCCGCATTGCGGCGCCTGCTGTTCGACACAGGGCTCAAACCGGGCGATTTCGACGCCATCGAAGGCGATCTTTCGACGCTTCGTTCGGTCGAAATGGTCGATCAGAACCCGATCGGCAAATCCTCGCGGTCGAATCCCGTGACTTATATCAAAGCCTACGACGAGATCCGCAAACTCTACGCCGACCAGCCCTACGCCCAGCGGTCGGGATTCAACCCCTCGCATTTCTCGTTCAACATCGCCGGCGGCCGCTGCGAGGAGTGCCAGGGCGAGGGATTCATCAAGGTCGGCATGCAGTTCATGGCCGATATGGAGCTAGTGTGCGAAGCCTGCGGAGGCAAGCGCTTCAAAGATGAAATTCTCGAAGTCCGCTACCGCGAAAAGTCGATCTACGACATACTGGAGATGACGGTGGACGACGCGATCGCCTTCTTCGGCGAGGAGAAGAAAAACGCCACCTGCAAACGGATCATCGAACGGCTCCGCCCCCTGCAGGAGGTCGGGTTGGGGTATATCAGGCTCGGACAGTCCTCCTCGACGCTCTCGGGCGGCGAGAGCCAGCGCGTGAAGCTCGCTTCGTTCCTGTCGAAGGAGAGCACCGAAGGCAACGTGATGTTCATCTTCGACGAGCCTACGACGGGTCTCCATTTCCACGACATCAACAAGCTGCTCGACGCCTTCAACGCCCTGATCGCCCGGGGTCATACGATCGTGATCGTCGAACACAACATGGACGTTATCAAGTGCGCCGACTGGGTCGTGGATCTCGGCCCCGAAGCGGGCGACCGGGGCGGCAGCATCGTCTTCGAAGGCACTCCGGACGGGCTGGCCGGATGCAAGGAGAGTTACACGGGCCGCTACCTGGCGCTCCGCGAGAAAAACGAATAAGACAACGATGGAATTTACTACCTATACGCTTCCCAACGGCATCCGGGGCATTCACCGTCGGATCAAAGGCAACGTCACGCACTGCGCCCTGCTGGTAAACGCCGGAAGCCGCGACGAGCTGAAGAATCAATTCGGACTGGCCCATTTCACCGAACACGCCCTGTTCAAAGGCACGGAGCACCGCAAGGCTTACCAGGTGAACTGCCGGCTCGAAAACCTCGGCGGCGAACTCAACGCCTTCACCACCAAGGAGGATACGACGATCCACGCCACGACCCTGCGAAGCGACTTTTCGAAGGCTGTGGAGCTGATCGCCGACGTCGCCTTCCATTCGACTTTTCCCGACCGGGAACTGGAAAAAGAGAAGGAGATCATCTACGACGAAATCAACACCTACAAGGACTCTCCGGCCGACATGATCTACGACACGTTCGAAGACATGCTCTTCGCTGGATCGGAACTGGGACACAATATTTTAGGCCGGAAATCGAGCCTGGCACGCTTCAGCGGAGAGTCGATCCGGGAGTTCGTCACACGCACGCACACCACCGACCAGATGGTTTTCTCGTCGATCGGCAACCTCTCGGCCAAGAGCGTCGAAACGACCGTCGCCCGCTACCTGAACGACATCAAAAGTTCCGCACGGGATTTCTCGCGCCGGCAACCCGCCGCCGTCGAACCGTTCACCCGGGCCGTCGCCAAACATACGCACCAGACGCACTGCATCATCGGTGCTCGGGCGCAGGGGATCAACGACGCGGAGCGGCTGCCGCTGGCACTGCTCGTCAATCTGCTCGGCGGCCCTTCGGCCAACTCCATGCTGAACGTGCTGGTGCGGGAGAAAAACGGCCTTTCGTACAACATCGAAGCCTCTTACACGCCTTACAGCGACAGCGGCATCGTGGCCATCTATTTCAGCTGCGACCACGACAACACGGATCACTGCATCGAACTGATCGAGGGAGAGCTGGGACGGCTCCGCAACACGCCGCTCTCGGCCCGGCGGCTCTCGATGGCCAAGAAACAGTTCATCGCCCAGCTGGCGATCTCGATGGAGAGCAACGAAGGTTACATGCTCGGTGCGGGCAAAAGTTTCCTGGCGCACCGCGAGGTCGATACGATGGAGGAGGTCTATCGCAAAATACAGGCTCTCACGGCCGAAGACCTGACCGCCGTAGCTTCGTCGGTCTTTTCCTCACCGTCGCGCCTCATCTATAAATAACGGTTTTCAACGATCGGACACACACTAATATGGATGCACTCGAACGATATGTTCACGACCTTTCGTCACCGGAAGAAGAGCTTCTGCACGAACTCGACCGCCAGACGCATCTGCGGGTCGTACAGCCGCGCATGCTCTCGGGGCATATCCAAGGCAAGCTGCTGGAGCTGCTCGTGCGGATGCTACGGCCCCGCAACATCCTGGAAATAGGGACCTTTACGGGTTATTCGGCCCTCTGCATGGCCGCCGGGCTGGAAGAGGATGGCGTGCTCGACACGGTGGAGGTGGACGACGAGCTGGAGGAGTTCGCCGCCTCGTTTTTCCGCCGCAGCCCGCACGGACAAAAAATCCGTCAGCATATCGGTTCGGCACTCGATATCGTCCCGACACTCGGATATACGTTCGACCTCGTATTCATCGACGGCGACAAGCGCGAATACCCAGACTACTACCGGATGCTAATGGGTGACGGAGGAAGCAAAGTGTTGGTGCACAGCGGATCGATATTGATCGCAGACAACATCCTCTGGTCGGGCAAGATCGTGGAACCGGTAGCACACAACGACCGCCATACGCAGGCGCTGCTGGAATTCAACCGCATGATACGGGAGGACGAGCGGGTGGAAAACGTGATCGTCCCGATCCGGGACGGATTGAATCTGATCCGGGTAAAATAGGACAGCCGTCTGCCGATAAAGGCGGGGCGGGCTGGAGAGGAAAAGAAAAGCACTCCGGTAACAAGCAAACAGTCGGCAGACAACGAAAAAAACGACTCTGTAACGACGAATTTGAAAAATCGACCGATATGGAATTGAGTGAATTACAAAAACGGGTGGACACATGGATCCGCGAATACGGTGTCCGCTATTTCAGCGAACTGACCAACATGGCCATCCTGACCGAAGAGGTGGGGGAGCTGGCCCGCGTCATGGCCCGCAAATACGGCGATCAATCCTTCAAAGCGGGAGAAAAGGAGAACCTGGCGGACGAAATGGCCGACGTACTGTGGGTATTGGTCTGCCTGGCGAACCAGACGGGAGTAAACCTCACCGAAGCCCTCGAAGCCAACTTCGCCAAGAAAACGGCCCGCGACAAGGAGCGGCACCGCAACAATCCCAAGCTATGAACCGAAACCCCGAAAAGCGGGGATAATAACTTATCCGAGAAGGGGGTTCGGGAGAGGATGAGAATCACAAACGCGGACACAGGCTGTGAATAAGCGACCGTCGGACGATGGCTGGAACATTGAAAAACATAATAATTGCCTGATAGGTATTCCGGGCGATTACGTTCCCGAATCGTTCCGGCAGGTTATGTACGACGGAAGTCATTATCGACAAAATACGGCCCTTCCGACAAACCATCTTCCGGCAAACCGCCCGATAAAAGCGGGATCGGATACGAAAAGCCCGTAATCCCCCGAACAAGGGGCGATACCGCGATAAAATACGGAACTGTTACCTGTAATCAAATACTTTAGAGTTATGAAATACGATTTCGATGAGATTATTCCGCGACGGGGTACCAACTCCGTCAAATGGGATCTGGCCACAGACGAACGGGTGCTGCCTATGTGGGTAGCCGACATGGATTTCCGCGCGGCCCCGCCCGTACTCGACGCCCTGGAACGACGGCTCCGCCACGGCGTTTTCGGCTATACGAAGGTCCCCGACGCCTATTTCGAAGCCGTGAAAGGGTGGTTCGGCAAACGGCACGGATTCCGCATCGAAAACGAGTGGATCCTCCCGACTACGGGCGTCATTCCCGCCCTTTCGGTCATCCTGAAGGCCCTGACCGAACCGGGCGACAAGGTAATCCTTCAGACGCCCGTTTACAACTGTTTCTTCGCCGTGCTGGAGCGTACCGGCCGTCAGCCGCTCGCCAATCCGCTCATCAACGAGAACGGCGCCTATCGCATGGACTTCGAAGATCTGGAACGCAAGGCGGCGGACCCGCAGGCCAAGCTGATCTTCCTGTGCAATCCCCACAACCCGGCGGGCCGGGCCTGGACCGCCGAAGAGCTTACCCGCCTCGGGGAGATCTGCCTGCGGCACGGGGTAACGGTCATATCGGACGAAATCCACTGCGACCTGACGCTCGACGGCCATCGCCACATTCCGTTCGCCTCGCTGAACGAAGAGTTTCTGCGGCATTCGGTCACCTGCACCGCCCCGAGCAAGACCTTCAACATCGCCGGTCTGCAAGCAGCCAACATCATCGCCGCCGATCCCGAGATACGCCGGAAAATCGACCGGCAACTCGTCGATAACGAACTCCACGCACTGAATGCCTTTGCAGTCGAAGCCCTGATCGCAGCTTACAACGAAGGCGGCGAATGGCTGGACGAACTGAAAAAATACCTGTGGGAGAACTACGAATACCTGCGCGACTTCTTCACCCGGCACCTGCCGGCTCTGCCGGTCACTCCGCTCGAGGCCACCTACCTGGTGTGGGTGGATTGTCGGACGTTGAAACGCCCCACGACGGAAATAGCCCGGCAGTTACTGGAGGAGGGGCACGTATGGATCAACGAAGGCGAAATGTACGCCGGAGAAGGGTTCCTGCGCATCAACATCGCCTGCCCCCGCAAGACGCTCGCCGAAGGGCTGGAACGCATCCGAAAAGTAGTAGGGTAATTACAATTATTGAATTTAACGAAAAGAGAGCCTTTTTAAGGCTCTCTTTTTTGATTCCGGAGTGAAAATCCCCAACCTATAATCGGGAAATATCCGCATTCCATAAAATTATATGAATATTTTACACCAATTTCAGCTCCTTCTTGATCCGTTCGATCTTGTCGTTCAGTTCGGCCCGTACCTTTTCGTAATCGGCGACGGACGGCAGGGTAGCCTTCACCCCGAAGTAGAACTTGATCTTGGGCTCCGTACCCGACGGACGGACACAGACACGGGTGCCGTCCTCGGTATACCACTGAAGTACGTTGCTCTTATCCTGCTCCAGATGCGTCTTCTTTCCGGTGCGGACATCGAACGACTCCAAAGTCTGAATATCGTTGATCTTCACCACGAGCGAGCCGAGAATCTCTTTCGGAGGATTGGCACGGTAATCGACCATCATCCGCTGGATCAATTCGGCACCCTCCTTACCGGTACGGACTACCGAAACGAGGCCTTCCTGGTAAAATCCGTACTTGACATAAAGCTGCTTGAGCCACTCGTACAGCGAGATACCCATCGTATCGCGCACCCAGGCTGCGGCCTCGGCCGCCAGCGAGCAGGCCGACACGCCGTCCTTGTCGCGGACGTAGTCCCCGGCCAGGTAGCCGAAGCTCTCCTCGCCGCCGCCGATGTACTGCATATCGGTACCTTCGTGCCCCCGAATGATCTTGGCGATGTATTTGAAGCCGGTGAGACACTCGTAGCATTTCACCTTGAAATAGTCGGCTACGGCATCCACCATTTCGGTCGTAACGATCGTTTTGATCACGTACTGGTGTCCGTTCAGGCGGCCCAACTCGGCCCAGCGGGTCAGTTGATAAGTCATCAGCAGCACCAATGTCTGGTTGCCGTTCAACAGCACGTATTCGCCGTTTTCATCAGGCAGCGCCACGCCGATACGGTCCGAATCGGGATCGGTAGCCAACACCAGATCCGCCTTCACCTTCTTCGCCAGGTCGATAGCCATCGACATCGTCTTGCGCTCCTCCGGATTGGGAGATTCCACCGTCGGGAAATTACCGTCGATCACCGCCTGCTCGGGAACCATTTGCACGTTGGTAAAGCCGAAGCGCTTGAGCGACTCGGGAACCAGCCGCACGCCGGCACCGTGCATGGGCGAATAGACGATCTTCATGTCGTGGAAACGTTTCACGCTCTCGGACGAAAGCGACAACTCGTATATTTTATTAAGGTATAACTCGTCGAAATCCTTGCCCAGAGCATGAATGTTCTGCGGGTTCCGGCCGGTAAGCACCTGATCGACCTCGGTGATTTTCTCCACCTCGTCGATGATGTTCTTGTCGTGCGGTGCCGTAACCTGCGATCCATCGGACCAGTAGGCTTTGTAGCCGTTGTATTCTTTGGGGTTGTGCGAAGCCGTGACGACCACGCCCGACTGACATTTCAGCTCCCGGATCGCGAAGCTCAACTCGGGTGTCGGACGCAGCGCGTCGAACAGAAATACGGTGAATCCGTTCGAGGCGAAGATGTCGGCCACACGCTCGGCGAACATCCGCGAATTGTTGCGGCTGTCGTGCCCTACGACGACCCGGATTTCCTCGCCCGCGAAATTGCGCTTCAGGTAGTTCGAAAGACCCTGCGTCGCAGCACCTACCGTATAGATATTCATACGATTGGTGCCCACTCCCATGACCCCGCGAAGACCGCCCGTACCGAACTCGAGGTCCTTGTAAAAACTCTCTACAAGTTCTTTCATATCATTATCCATCAGGTATTTAACCTGTTTTTTAGTCTCTGCATCATAATTGCCGTCGAGCCATTTTTGGGCTTTCGCCAGCACTTGTTGTTCTAATCCGTTTTCCATAACTACATTGGTTTTATTTATAGCTTAAAGCTGTTATCCTCCAAAAATTTTATACGCAAATATACATATTTTATTTCCAATATTCACTATCAGCAAGTTAAAAAAGAGGAGCCTGCCACATCCTTTTTTCTATAGTAAAAGTATCGACTTTTGCAAGCATTTTGCCGCTCCATTTTCACAAATTTATTTACAACTTTGTGCTACCAAAAAAAACGGATACACCCTCCATCGATGTTAGCTCCCGCACAGACATATTGCGAAAAATGGCAAACTTGTTTGGACCAGATCAAGTCCCGAACGACCGAAGAGGAGTTCGTGAAGTGGTTCAAACCCATCGTGCCGCTCGAATTCGACGGCAAGACGCTTCGTCTGTGCGTGCCCAACATGAGCTACGTCTATCAGATCGAGAAGCACTACATTCCGTTCCTGCGGCCGATCATCTCCCAGCTCTACGGACAGGAGATCCGCCTGCACTACGCCGTTCCCAAAAACGACGCACAGAGCGTGCCAGTGTCGAAAGAAGCCGATACGACGGCGATTTCGCAGTTCAGCACCCAGACCAACACGGCAAATATAAAAAATCCGTTCGTCATTCCGGGTCTCAAGAAGATCGTCATCGACCCGCAGCTCAACCCGAACTACACGTTCGCAACCTTCATCGAAGGGGAGTGCAACCGCCTGGCCCGTTCGGCGGGTATGGCCGTCGCGGTCGATCCGGGCCATACGCCTTTCAACCCGCTGTATATATACGGTAACTCCGGACTGGGCAAGACCCACATCGTGCAGTCGATCGGCCACGAAGTGCGGCAGCGCCACCCCGAACTGCAGGTGCTTTACGTCTCGATGAACAAGTTCCAGGCGCAATTCCAGACCGCCTACAAGAACGGCGAAATTCCGGATTTCATCCATTTCTACCAGATGATCGACGTATTGATTATCGACGACATCCAGGAGCTCACGGGAAAAACCGGCACCCAGAACGCCTTCTTCAACATATTCAACCACTTGCAACTGGCAGGCAAACAGTTGATCCTTACCTCGGATAAACCGCCCGTGGAGCTGAAGGACATCGAACAGCGACTGCTGACCCGCTTCAAGTGGGGACTTTCGACCCAGCTCAACACGCCCGACTACGACACCAAAGTCAAGATCATCAGAATCAAGGCTCAGAAACTCGGCCTCCAGCTTACGGACGAAATCGTCCGCTACCTGGCGGACAATATCTCCGCCAACGTCCGGGAAATCGAGGGCGCTCTGTCGGCCCTGGTAGCCAATACCGTTTATATGGGCAAGAAAGTTTCCCTGTCGCTCGTCAAGGAGATTCTGAAGGTCTATGTCCGGGTATGCCAGAAAGAGATCACGATCGAGCACATCATCGAAGTCGTCTGCGACTTCCTGCATATCGACATCCAGCGCCTCAATTCGCCCGAACGAACCCGCGAAGTGGCTCAGGCGCGTCAGATCGCCATGTACTTGGCCAAGCAGCACACCAAATCCCCGCTGATCGCCATCGGTTCGGCCATCGGAGGACGCAACCATGCCACGGTGTTGCACTCCTGCAAGGCGGTATCGAACCAGATCGAAACGGACAAGGCTTTTCAGCGACAGATGGAAGAGCTCGAAAAACTGGTCCTGGCATAACCCGCCGGGACTTTTTTCACCCCCTCCCGAATCACAAATTTGCGAAAAACTTACCGACGGCTCGATATTTCGGATGACATCCAAGTCCGTAAGCACCGTTGCCTTCCGCTTGTTATCACTCCGGCAAAACCATCCCCGACACCGGCACGCATACACTTCTCCAATCCGGTTGCACCCGGACATTGAACCATACCGGAGGCAGTCGATTCGCCGACCATATCCTCCGCCTCCGAAAACCCCGGATTCTTCAGGCCGTCGGCAACGAACGGCCCTGTTTCCCCAAAATACGACCCACCCCGACACGCAGCCGCAAATTTCCCCTTCACACCACAGAATTACATCCGCAAACAGCCATAAATCCGGCCGGAAATGGCGATAATTGCATTTTATTTCGTAATTTTGAAAAATAAATCCCGTTGTGTAAAACACCCGGAGCGAAACGGCGATTCCGACTTTCAGGAACCGTGTCGGAAGATCCGTCAGTCGCCGGGCAGCGACGACAGAACAACAAAGTTCGGCAGGCGGGAAAATCCAGAGTTTACGTACAGGACACCGGATACGAAATACGAAAAAAATAAAAACAATTCAACCATATGGCAGAGAAAACACAAGCAAATCCCGACAAGTTAAAGGTACTTAACGCGGTGATGGAGAAGATCGAGAAGGATTTCGGCAAAGGCTCGATTATGCGCATGTCGAGCGCAGAGGTCGCCGACGTGCAGGTGATCCCCACGGGTTCGATCACCCTGGACATGGCGCTCGGCGTAGGCGGTTACCCCAAAGGCCGCGTCATCGAGATTTACGGCCCCGAATCCTCGGGCAAGACGACCCTGGCGATCCACGCCATTGCCGAAGCCCAGAAGGCCGGCGGTATCGCCGCTTTCATCGACGCGGAACACGCTTTCGACAGCTCCTACGCCCAGCAACTCGGCGTGGATGTCGATAACCTGCTGATTTCGCAGCCGGACAACGGCGAACAGGCGCTCGAAATCGCCGACTCGCTGATCCGCTCGAGCGCCATCGACATCATCGTCATCGACTCCGTGGCGGCTCTGACGCCCAAGGCGGAAATCGAAGGGGAGATGGGCGATGCCAAGATGGGATTGCAGGCCCGCCTGATGTCGCAGGCACTGCGCAAGCTCACCTCGAGCATCTCCAAAACCAAAACGGTCTGCATCTTCATCAACCAGTTGCGCGACAAGATCGGCGTAGTGTACGGCAACCCCGAAACCACGACGGGCGGTAATGCACTGAAATTCTATGCCAGCGTCCGCATCGACATCCGCCGGGTGTCGGTCATCAAGGACGGCGAGGAACAGCTCGGCACCCGCACCCGCGTCAAAGTGGTCAAAAACAAGGTGGCGCCCCCGTTCAAGAAGGCCGAATTCGACATCATGTTCGGCGAGGGCATCTCGAAGATCGGCGAAATCATCGACCTGGGTGTGGACTACGGAATCATCAAGAAATCGGGTTCGTGGTTCTCTTACGGCGACCGCAAAATCGGCCAGGGCCGCGACAGCGTGAAAGAGCTTCTCAAGAACGATGAAGCGCTCCGCAACGAAGTCGAAGCCAAAGTCCGCGAAGCGATGATTGCCGCCCGCAAAGCATAAAAAGCGAATGAAGAGCCGACCGGGGCCTGTAACAAAGGCAGGAAACGCCCAAAAGACCGGTCGGAGTCTTCTCTCTTCGGACAAATACAGGCAGCGACGCACGGTATAGCCGGGACAGTTATAAAACGGCACCCCGGAAACGAAGCGAAAAACGATATTTTACGATAGAAAACGAGATCGTCGGTACGAAATCCGTCGAAATTCGTAGTTGGACCCTAAAACAGCATTGGATGGTATGGATTTTACGCCGGAAGACGAACGATTAATCAAGGAGAAGTGGGAGGAACTGCTTCAGTCGTGCACCAAAATCTGTAAAAACGACGAAGACTGGGAGTTCATCAAACGCGCTTTTTTCCTGGCGAAAGAGGCGCATGGCGGAGTGCGTCGTCGCTCGGGCGAGCCGTACCTGCTGCATCCCATCGCCGTAGCCAAGATCGTCGTGGACGAGATCGGGCTCGGCGTCAAATCGGTCGTCGCCGCCCTGCTGCACGACGTTGTGGAGGATACGGAGTACACGGTCGAAGATATGGAGCGCATCTTCGGGCCCAAGATCGCCAAGATGGTCGATGGGCTTACGAAGATGTCGGGCGTATTCAATGCCGATACTTCGGAGCAGGCGGAGTATTTCCGCAAAGTCCTGCTCACGCTTTCGGACGACGTGCGGGTGATCCTGATCAAAATCGCCGACCGCCTGCACAACATGCGTACGCTGGGGTCGATGCCTACCAACAAGCAGATCAAAATCACGGGTGAAACGCTTTACCTGTTCGCACCGCTGGCGTATCGGCTCGGCCTGTACACTATTAAGAGCGAACTCGAAGACCTCTGCATGAAATATCGCTTCCCGGTACAATATGCCGAGCTGTCGGAAAAACTCAAAGCGACCGAAGAACAGCGCGAAGCCTTCATCAGCAAATTCAACGCCCCGATCATCGAAGCGCTCAAGCGGGACCATATCAACTTCGAAATTTCGGGACGTGTCAAAAGCCTTTACTCGATCTGGAGCAAGATGCAGCGCAAACAGATTCCCTTCGAGGAGGTTTACGACCTGTTCGCCATCCGGATCGTCTTCCAGCCGCTGCCGTTCCCCTCGGAAAAGACACAGTGCTGGCAGATATTCTCGACTATCACCGACATCTATACGCCGAAACCGGATCGCCTGCGCGACTGGATTTCGATGCCCAAGGCCAACGGCTACGAAGCGTTGCACTCGACTGTTATGGGTCCCGACGGAGTATGGGTAGAGGTGCAGATCCGCACGCAACGCATGGAGGAGATCGCCGAAAGGGGATTCGCCGCTCATTGGAAATACAAAAACGCCTCGCTGTCGAACAACGAGGACGAACTCGACCGCTGGCTCAAAAAGATACGCGATGCACTGAATGGTCCGACGGAAAACGCCGTTGACTTCCTGGATAACTTCAAATTATCGCTATACACATCTGAAATAGCGGTATTTACACCCAAAGGAGAGGCTCGGAAAATGCCGTACGGAGCCACCGCACTGGACTTCGCGTACGACATACACTCGAAGATCGGAAACAGTGCCATCGGCGCCAAGATCAACCACAAGATCGAGCCGATCACCACACAGATCAACAGCGGCGACCAGATCGAAATCATCACCGCCGACAACGCACGCCCCAAAGCCGAATGGCTCGACATCGTCACCACGACCAAAGCTAAGCAGGCGATCAAGAGTTTTCTCAAACGCGAGCGGCAAAACAACATCGAACGGGGCATGAAGATGCTCGAGGAGCGAATGCAGCAACTCAATACCCCGCTCAGCGGTCGTGTGCTGCGCAAAATCGTCCCGATTTACGAATCCAACAACAAAGAGGAGCTTTACAGCAAAATCGGGGCGGGGATCGTCGATCTAAAAGACTTGGACAAGGTCCTGAAAGTCAATGCCACCAGCAAGATACTCAAGTTCTGGACGCTTTTTATCAACAAAAAGGAGGACGAGGAGGGCGACGATGCCGAAAATCCGGAACCGAACAGCGCGAAAGCCGAAGAATCGGCAACGGCAGGCGAACCGCAATTCGTCATGGCCGAATGTTGCAAACCGATTCCGGGAGACAGCGTGGTAGGGTATAAAGACCCTGCGTCGCACCGTATCATCGTGCATAAATCCGATTGCAAGGAGCTCGACCGACTGGCCGCTCAATTCGGACGCAATATCCTCAAGGACGAGATCAAGTGGTCGCAACACAAGGCCATGTCGTACCTATCGACCATCGAACTGCGCGGTATCGACCGCACCGGCATACTGCTCGACCTGGCAAAAACGGTCAGCGAGGACTTCAGCATCAATATCCGGCAGATCAATATCCAGACGCACGACAACATTTTCGAGGGCACGATCAGCCTTTATGTCAAGGATGCGGAGGGCCTGCATGCAATCATGGACAAAATCCGCAAGATAAAGGGCATAGACACCGTAAAACGTAATCAGGATTAAACCATCGGCACTATGGACAAAGATATCATCCAAATACTGTGGAGCGCACTGTTGATCGTCATAGTCACGATCGTCCCGCTGGTCAAGAAGTTCAAGGAGATGCAAAGAAAAGAGTTGCGCTCCGCATCGGCGGCACAGCCCGTCCGTCAGGCGGAGGCGGACACATCCGCCCCGGTGTCCGGATTCCGAAAAACGGCCGGCAAGTCCCCAAAAACTGAAAAAGCGGAATCTCCGTTACGCAACCAGATCGGCATATCCCGAGCGGACGCCGAACAGCAACCTCATAGCCCCGGTATCGCCGAAGAATTCGACGTGCGAAAAGCGGTCCTTTATTCGGAGATAATGGCTCCAAAATTCAAGGAGGAGTAGCCAAAGACAGGCACATACGCTCATCGGCATCGATTCCCGTATTTTTCGGAAGCCGACACGATGCAAAATAGAAGGATGAGAAGGATTCTTCTCTCCGAATTAAATTAAAACTCCCTTCGCTTATTACGGGACCTCAAAGAGGCGATAAGCCACAACAAGCAACGACGCAATCAATAAACATATTTTCATATGGCATCCATATTCACTCGCATCATCAACGGCGAAATCCCGAGCTACAAGGTGGCGGAGGATGAAAATTTTCTGGCATTCCTCGACATCAATCCCCTCGAGAAAGGTCATACGCTGGTCGTCCCCAAGAAAGAGATCGATTATATTTTCGACCTGGACGACGAAACCCTGCAAGGGATGATCGTCTTCGCCAAAAGGGTGGCGAAAAAAATCCAGGCGAAAATCGCTTGCAAAAGAGTGGCAGTAGTGGTTTTCGGCCTCGAAGTTCCCCATGCGCACATTCACCTGATCCCGATGGAAAACGAATACGACGTTGATTTCCGCAAAGTCAAGCCCAAATTCACTCCGGAAGAGTTCGAAGAAACAGCCAGAATGATTCGGGAATAGGACATACGGCAGAACATACAAACCATTAATTACCAGCCGGGTAGTGTATTGATTACACTATCCGGCCTTATTTTTTTAACATAATATAATCAAAAGGAAAATAATGTTAAAAAAACGATGGAGAGCGAATTTCAATATCCCGAAATTATTGCAAAATCCAGCAAAATAGGGTAGTATGTTACAAATGTAATCACATCTTTCTTCTTAAACTTGCCTAATTTTATCTATTTGTAAATACACACTCTGTAAACATGCTGTTGATATTCAACAAATGTAAAATACTAAGCAAACCCTCGCAACAGTCAAAAATCCCCTGCATTATTAGAATCAAAATATTGAATTATCAATATAAATATACTATAAACCATATATTTATGACAACTAACTAAATAAAAACAAGAAGAATCCAACCGTATTTAGAGCCGTTTTGCAGTCCACATCGAATTTCATAAAAATATAAAAGCATTATATACTTATAATCAATAAATTACATAAAATTATATATACAAATAATTCACACACAAGATTCGAAGATATTTAACCATATTCGAATAATTACATTTGTAAACATTATCGACAACAATTAACATTTTACAATCGTACAAAATAGTTGTTTTACAAAAGAAAAATATTTATTTTTGTAAAAAATACCGGAAATGAAGGAGAAATTGCAACAATTGATGAAAAGCGAAGGTTTAACCTCCAGCCGGATGGCCGAGATCCTCGGAATCCAGCCTTCGGGAATCTCCCACATTCTCGCCGGACGGAACAAACCGGGATTCGATTTGCTGCAGAAGATTCTCCGGAGGTTTCCGCGCGTCAATCCGGACTGGTTGCTGCTCGACTCCGAACAGATGTATCGAACCGGCAATCCGAAAAGTTCCTCTTCAACGAACGGAACAGACGCTGGAAATGGTCGGACTGACACCGGACTGTTCGGGACGGAACTGGAACAGAGATCGAACACCGCCGGTTCGGTCGCTCCATCGACACAAACGGCCGAGAACGACAACGAGCTGTCGAAGCAAACCGATACGGTTCTTCAAACCCTCGCCGGCAATGACCGGAATCCCGTCGTGCGCGTTATTCTGGTCTATGCCGATCGCTCATTTGAGGCCCTGACACTACATAAGCCGTAACCCGGCAGTCTATTATATAAATCGGTCCAAAAGCGGACTTCGAAAAAATTTCCATATTTCGTTTCAAGCGAACGGCCAAGAAGGAGGATCCCATCTGCGCAATCATTGAAAGACGGCGTCGTTATTTTCCAACAAGTCGGCGCTCTTTTATCAAACTCCGTTTCAGGCCGCTCCAGGGCCTACGACGGCATTTCTGCTGCATTGCACCCCATGGAATGAAGTCTGCAGAATTAAGCATAAACCAAAATACAGAAACGTCTTGCCGGGAATGCAGCGATGCACTCCGAATGTATAATCACCCCGGATAAAGCGGCCTTCGCTCGATCGCTATGATGCGAAATGAAGGTAGAGCCTTCGTATCATCCTCTTTATGGAACGTCAGGTCGCGGCGTGCCATATCGCAGGGGCGCTCGCCGGAATCCGCTGTTCTGCCAGGGATACAGAGGTGATCGGAATCAAAACGGGAGCCATATCTCGGACGGAATTGAAGATAAATCGGACCCAAGCGTCCGATTTTTTTATTATTTGGGTATATTTGTATCATACCATGACCCAAATGAGATATTTACTCTTCGTTGTCATCGGCCTGATCGGTTGTTTCCCGCTCCGGGCCCAAACCCCGGAAGACAATCTGCGGGACGAAGAGTATTATCCCTTTCAGAACGGTTACGAAGAGCCTTACAGCCCGATGATCGACACCGATTCGTCGCTCTTCTACCGAGCGATCCAAAGTACGGGCGACCTGTTCCGGGACGCCACGGACTTCAAATTCTCATTCGTGGCCTACAACCGCCGCGGAGAACCGTACCGGCCCGACCGGATGTCGCTGAACGGCATCCGGCTGCCGTCGCGCTACATTCCGTCGATGAATGCCTTGTATCCCCAAAAGTACGGAGAGCCGATGAACGGATGGCATTTACCGACGACTCTGGACGCCGAATACCGAACCTCCGAAGAGCCACTGCTCCCGGAGCGCAATGCGGCACTCCAATTCTCCGGCCGCAACTACCTGATGGGGCTCCGCCTGACCATCGCCGAAAACCTCGGCCGGAACTGGGACCTTGCGGCGACCGTACAGGGCCGCACGGGACGGGACCTTTATGCCGACGGCGTATTCAGCAATTCGCTGAATGCAGCGATACTTCTATCCAAAAGATTCGGAGACAGGCATCTCTTCTCGTTGCTGACCGTCGTACCGGTTTCGATGCGAAGCCTGCGCACCTCATCGACCCGGGAAGCCTTCGACCTGACGGGAAATCCCCTCTACAACCCTTCGTGGGGCTATCAGGACGGAAAAGTGCGCAGCGGGCGCATCCGACGCGAAGCGGTTCCTCTGGCCGCAGCCGCATACCGGATCCGCCTGACGGATGCGACTTCGCTCGCAGCGACCTTCACGGCGGAAACGGGCATCAGGCGTTACAGTTCGCTGGCATGGTACGACGCTCCGAGCCCGATGCCGGACTACTACCGCTGGATGCCCGGCTACCAGACGGACCCCGTAACCCGGCTCGAAATGGAAAATATCTGGCGGGCGAACGATGTCCGCTACACCCAAATCGACTGGGACGAATTTTACCGGCAAAACAGAAACAGCAAGGACGGCAGCGCGACCTATCTCATGGAGGACCGTGTGGAGCGCATCGCCAATATGCAGCTCCTCGCGGAGGGCATCACCCGAATCAGCGAACGACTGACGGTACGCTACGGCATCCGGGCGGCCCGGACGGACTCCCGATTCTACAAACAGATGAGGGATTTGATGGGGCGCAGTTATTTCGTCGATCGCGACTATTACCTGATCGACGACGGCGTCTATGGCAACAAACTCCAGAACGATCTGCGTCATCCCGATCGGATCATCCGCGAAGGCGATCGCTTCGGCTACGACTACGACTTGCGGCGCAATGAAATCGGCGCCGGAGGTTCACTCGAATACCGTGCCGACCGCCTGCGGGCTTTTATCGCAGCCGAGGTCGGAGCCGCCTCCGTATTCCGCCGGGGACACTACGAAAAAGAGCTTTTCGCCGGCAATAAATCCTTCGGAAAATCGCGGGCGCTGCATTTCGCGCCCTACCTGTTCCGCGCCTCGGCAGGCTACTCCTTCTCGGTACGGCATCATCTGGAAATGACGGTTTACGCCTCATCACGGACACCCGACGGAGACGACCTTTTCCTGAACCTCGAATACAACAACCGACCGGTAGAGGATCCCACCGAGGAGAAACGGTACGGGGCCGAACTGAACTACACCTGGTCCGGGCGCAACGTGCGCTTTCGGGCTACGCTCTTCGTCGTCCGCACTGCGGACGGCATGCAGGTACGGCACTACTACGACGATTTCTACGCAACATACAGCGACATGGCGGCCGCCGGCATCGGAACGCTCCGTTACGGCGCGGAAGCGACCGCCCTGATCCGGCTGGCATACCGCTGGAACCTCACGCTGGCAGCCAGCGCCGGACGTTACCGCTATGCGGACAATCCCGTCGTCACGGTCTATGCCGACGCGAACAACGAGGTGTTGGACCGCAACGCCACGAGCTACATGGGCGACTGCTCGGTCGGCAACACGCCCCAACTGACGGGTTTCGCGGGACTCAACTATTACGGTCCGAAAGGCTGGGGCGTACAGGCGGAGGCCGCATGGACCGGGAATCGGTTCGTCGAACCGTCGCTGGTACGACGCACGTCGCGCATCGCCCGGCAACTGGCCGAATCGCCGGAAGCCTTCGAACTGTTTACCCGCCAGGAACGGCTCGGGGATGCGTTTACGTTGAATGTCACGCTTTTCAAATCGTTTTATTTCAACGCCTCGCGTCTGACTCTGATGCTCTCGGTGCACAACCTTCTCAACGACAGAGACCAACTCTTCAGCGGCTACGAATCTCCCCGTGTACGCCGCATCCGGACCGCAGACACGTATGTTTACCGACCGCTGGACACCCGTTATCTGTATGCGTATCCCCGGACCTTTTACGCCTCCATATCTTACAAATTTTAATATCGGTTCGATTTTTTCGGAAATAATTTGGCAATTCAACGGATTTTCCATAAATTGAGTCCGAAAAATTTAAAAACGACTCGACTTATGATTATCGGTATTCCAAAAGAGATTAAAAACAACGAAAACCGGGTTTCGCTCACCCCGTCCGGAGCCAAAGAGCTTACCAAACGTGGGCATAAAGTGTATGTGCAGGCGACTGCCGGTGCAAACAGCGGATTCCCGGACAAAGACTACGTCGCCGCAGGCGCCGAACTGCTGCCTACCATCGAAGAGGTCTATGCCAAAGCCGAAATGATCATCAAGGTCAAGGAGCCGATAGAGCCTGAATACAAACTCATCCGCCAAGGACAACTGGTATTCACCTATTTTCACTTCGCCAGCAGCGAACCGCTGACCCGGGCAATGGTCGAAAGTGGTGCGATCTGCTGCGCTTACGAAACCGTCGAAGCATCCGACCGTTCGCTGCCTCTGCTGATTCCCATGTCGGAAGTCGCAGGGCGTATGGCGACGCAGGAGGGTTGTTACTTCCTCGAAAACCGCACGGCGGAAAAGGGAAGCTGCTGGGCGGCATGCCGGGCGTGAAGCCCGCCAAGGTATTCGTGATCGGAGCCGGTGTCGTAGGCACGGCGGCGGCACGTATGGCGGCCGGCCTGGGTGCCGACGTGACGATCTGCGACATCTCCCTCAAGCGTCTGGCCTACCTGACGGACGTGATGCCCCAAAACGTAAAAACGCTTATGTCGTCGGAATACAACATCCGCGAAGAGCTCAAGACCGCCGACCTGGTGATCGGCTCGGTGCTGATTCCCGGTGCGAAAGCCCCGAAACTCGTGACGCGCGACATGCTTAAGGATATGGAGCCTGGATCGGTTCTGGTCGATGTGGCCATCGATCAGGGCGGCTGCTTCGAAACCTCGCGGCCGACGACCCATGAGGAGCCGACCTACTTCGTCGATGGCATTCTGCACTACTGTGTCGCCAACATCCCCGGTGCGGTGCCCTACACCTCGACGCTCGGACTTACGAACGCAACGCTGCCGTACGCCATCCAACTGGCGGACAAGGGTTGGCGTCGCGCCTGCAAGGAGAATCACGAACTGGAGTTAGGATTGAACGTCGTCGAAGGAAAGGTCGTTTACAAACAAGTAGCGGATGCCTGGGGACTGAAATACGAACCGCTGGCCCTGTAAAGCCGACCCCGCAAACGATACAGTCGGAAAATCCGGCGATAGCCGCGCTTCCGACACTCTGGTCCCCGTCGTTTCGGACCGAAAGACAAAGCCTCGTATTCTTTTCGGAATACGAGGCTTTTGTATAATTATATGTCCCCCAAGCGGGCTTTTATACTTTATCTTATTTTTGCAACGCCTCCCAGAGCATATCCTTGAGCCGGGGAATGTTCATACCCGATATCGAGGAAATGAAGACCGAAGGAACCCCCTCGGGCAGATGGCTTTTCATCTCTTCGATCAGGTCCTCGTCGAGCATATCGCATTTGGTGATGGCCAGCAGGCGCTCCTTGTCGAGCAATTCCGGATTATACTGGGTCAATTCGCCCAACAGGACCGCGTAATCCTTGCGGATGTCGTCGCTGTCGGCAGGAATCATAAAGAGGAGCACCGAATTGCGTTCGATATGGCGCAGGAAACGGGTTCCCAATCCCTTGCCTTCGTGAGCTCCTTCGATGATGCCCGGTATATCGGCCATGACGAACGAATGGTGATCGCGGCACTCGACGATACCCAGGTTGGGTTCGAGCGTCGTGAAGGCATAGTTGGCGATCTTGGGCTTTGCAGCGGAAACGACCGAAAGGAGCGTGCTTTTGCCCGCGTTCGGGAACCCCACCAATCCCACGTCAGCCAACACCTTCAGTTCGAGAATGAAAGTTCCCTCCTGACGATCCTCGCCAGGCTGCGCGTAACGCGGAGCCTGGTTGGTCGAGGTCTTGAAATGCCAGTTTCCCAGTCCGCCCCGGCCGCCCTTGAGCAGGACGAGCTCTTCGCCGTCGGCGGTCACCTCTCCGGCATATTCCGTCGTACCGTCCTCAAGCACCCGTCTGGCGACCGTTCCCAACGGTACGGGAATGACGATGTCCTTACCGTTCTTACCCGAGGAGCGGGCTCCGGAACCGCCTTCGCCGTCCTCCGCGAACTGGTGACGCTGGTACTTAAGGTGGATCAGCGTCCAATACTGGCTGTCGCCGCGCAGGATGATATGTCCTCCGCGACCGCCGTCGCCGCCGTCCGGTCCGCCGAATTCGACGAATTTCTCGCGACGGAAATGCGCCGACCCGCTGCCGCCATGTCCGGAACGGGCGAATATTTTCACGTAATCTACAAAGTTCGATCCTGCCATAAGTCTTGTTATTTAAGGTGCGGAAATTTTCGGCCGGCAGCGGCGATACGCGACACGACCTTTTCCGAACCGGAATTTACCGCTGCAAAGATAGTGCAAGCCGGGAGGAGTGCCAAATTTATTTGGACACGTCCGAAGCAGAATCCCTTCAAAATGCAGTTGAAAACCGGAAACAAGGCCGGTTTATCGAAAACTCCGGCGGCAGAAAACCTTCCTGTCAATACTACAAATGGTTCAAATAACCGTAACGCACAAGGTCTTCGGCATCCTGTGTCAGATAGGTCTGTCCGTTTGCCAACACATAGAGCCGGTCCGCCACGTCGGTTACATGGCGATACATGTGATCGGTAAGCAGGATGCCTTTATTTCGTTTTCCGCCGAATCAAAGCTTTCAAAGTTACAACATGCAATGGCGCGACTTGTGAAAAAAGGTTCGTCGAGCACTGCGAAAAGGCTCCGGCTGCGCAGAATAACGAAACACTCCAAAATACGCCGCTCCCCGCCGGAAAGGGTTCGGATTTTCGCCTTCCGCAACTTCCCGAATATCGGAAACCAGACCGTCAGGTCATCCCACTCCAGACCGAAGTCCCGCAAACCGCCTCCACAGTCAGCCACCCGGGGGTAAACCCCTGCTGCGGAAGATAACGCACCTGGCTGCTTCCAGAAACGATCGTACCATTTGCCGTCGATGCGCATCGATCGGAATCCGGGGCGCAACGCTCCGCAGAGTATCTTCATCAGGCAGCTTTTCCACTGCCATTGCGTCCCAGCAATGCCGTTGCTCCGCCGGTTTCGACGGCAAGATATACACTCGAAAGAATCACCCGATCACCGAACGACAACTCGACCGAATCTATTTCAAGAATATGTTTTTCAGAGGGGTTCATACAGTACAAGGGATACGAATATCAGCAGCATATAACACGCCAGCAAGTCTATGCCGCAACTCGCACCCAACAGCATACGTCGTCGAACCCCCAGATTGCGGTAATAGTCGAACTCATCGTTATAACGCGGTATGATCCAAACATACAGATAGACCGGATAGATGACCATTTTCCCGCAAGGCACAACGGCACGACCGACGGACCGTATCCGGTCACGAGCCAGGCCAACGCCACGACTCACGGCCCCGCAGAAAAACAGCATCGCCGAGCGATAAAACGGAGTATGAGCAACAATTTAGGCATAAACTCTATCGGGTGCGTCGCAAACCCTCGCATCGAAACGCGGAAATCAAGGGAATTCCATCAGACGATTGGTAATTCGCAACATATAATTGCCGTTGAAATAGTCGAGCACACCGCTGACCGTTCCCATTCCAGCCGGGGCCGGCTCCTCGGCATACGTGCAGGAAGCTGCGAATCGGACGATCAGCGTATCGTTCCGCTCATCGACCAAATGGCGGTCGGTAGCCAGCAATCGGCCGGTTTCCGAATCCCGCAGGCAGAAGGGCAGACCGACCTCTTCGTGCGCGAACCGGACCCTGCGGAATCGTACGTAAGTGGCGATACGGCTTGCAGCCACCTCCCCGAAGGAGAGTTCCCGAGGCACGAAATCGACCGACCCGTCCCCGATGCGGCGAACATGACGTCCGAGCGACTCTGCCGAAATACGGTCCAGAATATATTCTGCGGTGGGCGGAAGCCCCAACTGTACCTTGCCCCCGTAATCACCCAGCGCCAGCCCATTGCAATAAACGCGCACCGTACTTCCAGAGTCGAAAGTCCGATAGAGACGCTTCGCGTCGATCAATACTTCGATTCCGCCGCTTTCGTCCTCCACGACGAGCGCATCGGGAAATTCGCCGTACAGATCGTTGCCCACGACACAGCCTTCGATCCACAGATCCTCGGTAACGGGATGCAAAACGCCCCGGCACAGCGATTTCAGATACGCAATAGAAACATGCCGCGCAGTCCCGTCCCCGGATTCGTACTCCGGCGACGAAGCATTGCCGCAGGCTTGCAGCACGAAGAGCAGCAGGCTACCGAAAACAATCGTTCTCATCGCGCATTTTAATCATATAGGATTTTCCGATCGACCCGGCATTGCCGTACTGCAAAACGCCGACCAGCGTAACCGGCCCCTTCGGAATTTCCGAAGCCGCATACCGGGCATAGGTGCTCGTATAGGTGGCGATCCTGTTTCCGGCCCGGTCCTCGAACAGCCGATAACCTTCCCATTTCCAATCCGTCGGATCCTCTTCCGACGGAAGCGGCGTCAGATCCTCGATCTGCACCAGGCAGCCGCACATGTCGGGCGCAAGTTCGTCGAAAGCGACGATCCGGGGAACGGGACGGAGAACATCGACGGTTTCGCAAGCGACGTACCGGTCGAGCAGGGCACGGACACCGATGGCTTCCACGGCATAATCTCCCGCCGCAGGCATCGTACCGATCTGCACCACTCCGAAGCGACGGCACATAGCTAGCCCCTGAAGACGCACCGCGATGCGGCATCCCGGAGGATAGACCCGAAACAGGTCGTCCAGGCCGGCCATCAGCTCCACGCCCGTTCCGTCTTCCTGCAACACGACCGAGCGGAAGAAGTTCCCCGCTTCGTCGGACGTAGTGACCCGCCCCGCGACTACGATGTCCTGGACGATACGCACGGGCGTATCCCCGCACCGCGCGGAGAGGTCCGGCAGGGAGAGGTTCGCCTCCGGAAGCGGATCGTTCTTCGGAGCCGGAACCCCGGCATCGTCGTAACATCCGGCGGCGAGCAGGGCGAAGAGAAGAAGGGAAAGGCGCAGCATCGCGGTTTATTCGATCCAGGAATCTTTCAGACCGAGGAAATAGAGTACGCCGTCCAGACCGATCGTCGATATCGACTGGCTGGCCGTAGCTTTCACCTTGGGCTTGGCGTGGAACGCGATGCCCAACCCGGCCAGGTCGAGCATCGGAAGGTCATTGGCTCCGTCGCCGACGGCGATCGACTGAGCGATGTTGATATTTTCAACCTGACACAGCAGACGCAGCAGCTCGGCCTTGCGGCGGCCGTCCACGATCTCGCCGACGTGACGGCCCGTCAAACGGCCCTCCTCGACCTCCAGCTCATTGGCATAAACGTAATCGAAGCCGTATTTCTGTTTCAGGTAGTTGCCGAAATAAGTGAAACCTCCGGACAGAATGGCCGTCTTGTATCCCACACGCTTGAGAATGGTCATCAGGCGCTCCAACCCCTCGGTGATCGGCAGGTTGCGGGCGATCTCCTCCATCACCGAAACGTCGAGTCCCCGAAGCAGGGCGATGCGGCGCGTGAAACTCTCGGTAAAGTCGATCTCGCCCCGCATGGCGCTCTCGGTAACGGCCCGCACTTCGGGACCCACGCCGGCACGGTCGGCCAACTCGTCGATCACCTCGGTTTCGATCAGCGTGGAATCCATATCGAAACAGATCAGGCGTCGGCTGCGGCGGAAGATGTCGTCCTTCTGGAACGAAATATCGACCCCCTCGTTGGACAGCTCCATGAAGCGTTTCTGCAATACGGCCTTATCGCCGAGCGTACCGCGCACCGAAAGCTCGATGCAGGCGCGGGTGGCACGGTTCTCCTCCTCGAGCGGCATACGGCCCGTAAGTCGCTTGATCGCGTCGATGTTGAGTCCCTGTTCGGCGACCGCTTTGGTGACCCCTGCGATATGGCGCGCCGTAACCTGACGTCCCAAAAGAGTGATAATATAGCGGTTCTTGCCCTGACGACCGACCCAGGCCTGGTAATGTTCCTCGGTGATGGGGGTGAAGCGGATCATCAC
>ENA-OQHN01000149-OQHN01000149.1-human-gut-metagenome-genome-assembly--contig:-NODE-149-length-26228-cov-3.269032_pt1 | contig 26228 bp, 27 predicted proteins | sample MGYA00242564_ERZ504721 | MGnify/ENA primary metagenome ERZ504721 (study PRJEB26092, sample SAMD00036212) | human gut metagenome | host: Homo sapiens | study: EMG produced TPA metagenomics assembly of...
GAAAGCTCGCCTTCCGTACCGCATTTAATCGTTATTTTAGAACGTGACGCGCACCGTGGTGCCCTTGTTCGGCTCACTTTCAAGCGACACGCGCGCATGGTGGAACATGGCGCCGTGCTTTACAATGGAAAGCCCAAGTCCCGTGCCGCCAATCTGCTTGGAGCGGCTCTTATCCACACGGTAGAAGCGCTCGAACACGCGCTCGCGGTCGGCCGCCGGAATGCCAATGCCCGTATCGCTGACCTGCATATATGCGTGGCCGCCTTCGTGCCGGTGGAGATCACCACACGGCCGCCGGGACGGTTGTACTTTACAGCGTTATCCGCAAGGTTATACAGCATCTCGTCTAAAATGTACGGCACGCCGGTGACGAACGCCGAGCTGCCCTGCACCGAGATGACAATACTGTTCTGCTGCGCCGGGATTTTCAGACGGCAGGCCACCTCCTGCGCAATGGCGTAAAGGTCTGTATCGGCACGGCCAAGCTCTACCGCATTTTCGTCAAGCTTTGAAAGCTTCAAAATATCCTCAACAAGCGTGATAAGCCGCTGTGCTTCGGTATAAATGTTGTTCGCAAAGCGCGGCACATCGGCACTCTTGACGAGCCCGTCCTTCATAATCTCCGCATAACCCGAAATAGAAGTCAGCGGCGTTTTGAGCTCATGCGAAACGTTCGCGGTGAACTCGCGGCGCAGGCGCTCGTTCTCTTCCTTTTCGGTAACGTCCAGCAGCACGATCACCGCGCCCTGCACGCCGTTATCGTTCGTAACGGGGTTCGCGATGAGGCTGTAACTGCGCCCCGCCAGCTTTGTGATGCGCTCGCTCGCCGTACCCGTCAGCGCGGAATCCACTGCATCACGGAAATCGGGGCTGCGGTTAAACGCCAGCACGCTCTGTGGGCGGTCGTCCTCCGGGTGCACGTCCAAAAGGCGCACAGCGCTTGTGTTGTACGAAAGCACATCGCCCTTTGCATCCACCACAATAAAGCCCTCGCGCATGTTTTCGGTGATGGCGGTAAACTCCGTCTGCTTGCGGTGCAGCTCTTCCATTTTCTCCTTGATGGTCTCGTTCTGGCGCTGCAAGCGCAAAAGCAGCGGCGAAAGCTCGCCGTACACGTCGTTTTCCATCGGGTGGTCAAGGTCAATGGCGTTGACCGGCGCCACAATCTGCTTTGTGCGGTACGTGGAAAGCAGAATGGCCAGCACCAAATAATGACGGAGCACAGCAGCATCCACGGCACCATGCGCTCAATGGAGCCGAACACCGTCTTCATACCGACCGAAAGGCGCAGCACGCGTCCGTCCGAGAGCATCACAGCGTAGTTATATGACTGCACATTCAGCGTATCGGATTCACGCACGGATTCCCCCGCACCATTTTCTCTTGCAGCAATGACCTCCGGGCGGTCGTTGTGGTTTTCCATGTTTGCGGCATCCGCAACACTGTCAAATCGCACCGTGCCGTCCGTATCGATGACGGTCACGCGCACAGACTGCGCGGCGGCTGTATCATACCCGGCGGAGCGGATGTCGGAAAGGTAATCGTCCCCGCCAAGGGCGATGCCGTTTTGAATGTAGCGGCTTTCCGCTATGGTCGCCTTTTTCACGATTTCCAGCGAATCGTAGTACGAAACGACGCCGGAAAGCACCATAGAAAGTAAAATGGAAAGCAGCGCAATGCACGACATGCTGAAAATGATCTTTTTCTTCATGCGTCTTTCTCCTCTTTAATCCTGTGCCAGCCGGTAGCCCACGCCGCGCACGGTCTCAATGAGCGCACCGGCATCGCCGAGCTTTTGCCGCAGCGTGCGGATATGCACGTCTACCGTGCGGGTCTCGCCGCTGTAATTGTAATCCCAGATCTTCGTGAGAATCTGATCGCGCGAAAGCACCACACCGCGGTTTTCCAGCAGATAGCACAGCAGTTCAAATTCTTTGTACGTGAGGATCACGGGTTCACCATCAACCGTAACGGCGCGGCGCTTCACATCCACCGCAAGCGAGCCCGCCGTAAAAAGCTTATCCTCCGCTGCGGGCTTCGCGGCCCTGCGCAGCAGCGCGCGTACACGGGAGACAAGCTCCATCATGCCGAACGGCTTCGGCAGGTAATCGTCCGCGCCGCTGTCCAGCCCAACCACACGGTCATATTCGCTGCTTTTCGCCGTCAGCATCATCACGGGCAGGTCGGCCGTTTCCGCACCCGCGCGCAGACGCTTCAAAATATGCAGACCGTCTTCATCCGGCAGCATAATGTCGAGCAGCACGAGCTGCGGCAGCTCTTTTTCAAGTGCCTGCCAGAAACGGCCGCATTACCGGAAGCCCTCGGCTTCAAAACCGGTGGTGTGCAGTGTATAGAGTACAAGCTCGCGGATGCTGTCGTCGTCCTCCACAAGATAGATCATAAACCCTTAAATCCTTTCTGTGCGGCTTTGCCGCTTAATCGTGCTCGCCGGTGAGTGAGAACACGACCCACTCCGCAATATTGACCGCGTGGTCGCCGATGCGTTCAAAATACTTCGCCACCATCAGCAGGTCAAGGCATGTCTCGCCCTCCTCGGGCTTTTCGGCGATGAGTGCGATGATCTCACTTTTCACCTTGTTAAAAAGCGCATCTACTTCGTCGTCCGCTTTTTTCCACGGCGCGCGCAATATCCATGTCACGGCGCACAAACGAATCGACGCTGTTCGTCACCATGTTCACGGCAGCGCGCGCCATTTCGGCAATGTGCAGACTGCCCGGCAGCACCTCTGCGCGGATATGCTCGACCATTTCGGCAATATCCGAAGCCTGGTCGCCGATGCGCTCCATATCTGCGATCATCTTCATCGCGGCAGAGATGAGACGCAGGTCTTTTGCAACAGGCTGCTGCTGTAAAAGCAAGCGCAGGCAGATCGCTTCGATTTCGCGCTCCTTGCGGTCGATTTCCTGCTCCGTTTCGTCCACGGCGCGGCGCAGCGCTTCGTCTCGTGTCACAAGTACCTTTGCCGCCTGCGAAATGCCGTCTTCGCACAGTGCGCCCATGCGGATAAGCTCTGTATTGAGCAGCTCCAGCTGCTCGTCCAAACGATTTCTCATTGTAGTCACGTTCCTTTCTGCAAGCCTTAACCGAATCTGCCGGTGATGTAATCCTCCGTGCGCTTATCCTTCGGCATGGAGAATAAGCTCTCCGTCTCGCCGTACTCGATGACCTCACCGAGCAGGAAGAATGCCGTTTTGTCCGAGATACGCGCCGCCTGCTGCATGTTGTGCGTGACCATAACGATAGTATAATCCTTTTTCAGCTCCACCGCAAGGTCTTCTATCTTGGAGGTGGAGATCGGGTCAAGGGCGCTGGTCGGTTCGTCCATCAGCAGCACCTCCGGCTCCACAGCCAACGCGCGTGCAATGCACAGTCTCTGCTGCTGTCCGCCGGAAAGTCCCAGCGCGCTTTTCTTCAGTCTGTCTTTAAGCTCGTCCCAAATGGCGGCGTTTCTTAAAGAACGCTCCACAATGTCGTCGAGCTTCGCCTTAGAGCGGATGCCGTGCGTGCGCGGGCCGTAGGCGATGTTGTCGTACACGCTCATCGGGAACGGGTTCGGCTTTTGAAACACCATGCCGACACGTTTTCTCAAAAGGTTCACGTCCATCCCGTGGTAGATGTCCTCGCCGTCCAATTTTACTGCGCCGGTGATACGGCAGCCCTCAACGAGGTCGTTCATACGGTTCAAGGATTTCAGCAGCGTACTTTTGCCGCAGCCGGAAGGCCCGATAAACGCGGTGATTTCATTCGGCTGAATTTCCATATTGATGGATTTCAGCGCATGGAAATCGCCGTAATACAAATTCAGATCTTCGATTGCCAATTTACAGCTCATATCGTTTCCCCTATCTTTTTCTGGTGTGATTCTCTAAAAGGCTCGCTTTAGCCCTGTTTCTTCGTAATTTTCTTCGCGACGAACGAGGACAGTGCGTTGATGCCGATGACGATAACAAGCAGCACAACCGCTGTGGCATACGTTTTGTCGATGTGCAGGCCCTCGCTTGAAAGCACATACATGTGCACGGAGAGGGTTCGCACGGAATCAAACAAACCGCCGCCCGCCTGGCCCGGCATCTGCGCTACGGAGCCCGCAGTGTACATCAACGCCGCAGATTCACCCACAACGCGGCCAATGGCCAAAATCACGCCGGACAAAATGCCCGGCACGGCGCTCGGCAGCACGATACGGAACACGGTGCGCAGTCTGCCCGCGCCAAGCCCGAAGCTGCCCTCGCGGAAGGAATCCGGCACCGAGATGAGCGCCTCCTCCGTTGTGCGCATGATGAGCGGCAAAATCATGATGGCGACCGTAAACGCACCGGCAAGCAAAGAATAGCCCCAGTGCAGCGCCGTCACAAAGCACAGATAGCCGAACAGGCCGTACACGATGGACGGAATGCCCGAAAGTGTTTCGGTCGTGATGCGCACGAGCTGCACAAGCTTGTTGCCGCGCTTTGCATATTCCACAGAGTAGATTGCCGCGCCGATGCCGAGCGGCAGTGCAATAACGAGCGCAATGATTGTCATGACAATCGTAGAGATCAGCGCCGGCATCAGCGACACGTTATCGGACGTATAGGTGAACGAGAAAAGATCCGGCGTGATATACGGGATACCCTTCACAAGAATGTAAAAGATAAGGTATAAAAGCGTCAGCATCGTGATGAGCGACGCGCCGCAGACAAGCAGCAATAGAATAAGCGAAAGCGGCGAGCGCCTATACGCGCGCATTTTATCCTTGAAGGTGAGCTTGTTGATGGTCTCTGCCGCCACGGGTTTACAGGTACGTTCCATAGTCATTTCCGTATCCTTTCCGGGTCATGCCCTGTCTTTTCTGCGCAGAAGCGAGAACGTAACGTTGATAATTAGGATAAACACGAACAGCACGACCGCCGTCGCAATAAGTGCTTCGCGGTGCAGGTCTGTGGCATAGCCCATTTCCATAACGATGTTCGCCGTCATGGTGCGCACGCCATCGAGCAAGCCCTGCGGCATACGCGCCTTGTTGCCCGCCACCATGACGACCGCCATCGTTTCGCCGATGGCACGGCCGATACCGAGCACCACACCCGCCAAAATGCCGGAACGCGCCGCCGGCAATGTCGCAAAGAACACGCTGCGCTCATGGCTCGCACCGAGCGCCAGAGAGCCTTCATAGTAGCTGTCCGGCACGGCGCGAATGGCACTTTCCGAAACGCCGATGATTGTCGGCAAGATCATAATGCCGAGCAAAACGGACGCTGTCAGCATCGTGTTGCCCGCCACGCCGAAAATGTTCTGTACAAGCGGCACCAAAACAACGAGACCGAAGAAGCCGTACACAACGGACGGCACACCAGCCATCAGCTCCGTTGCAGGTTTCAAAAATTTTATAAAGACCCTTCGGGCAGAACTTCGCGAGGAAAATCGCCGTCAGAAGCCCGATCGGCACACCGATGAGGATTGCGCCCGCCGTGACGTAGAGGCTGCCGAGGATCATCGGCAGAATGCCGTAGATGTCGTTGCCCGGCTTCCACTTCGTGCCGAGCAGAAATTTAAACACGCCGATTTCACCGATGGCCGGAATACCGTTTGCAAACAGAAACACGCAGATCAAAACAACGGCAAAGATCGATACGCAGGCTGTGAGAAAAAAGAGGATATGCATGAGAAGCTCTTTTATGTTGCTCCACTTCACGGTTTGCACGCACCTTTCAAACTTTCAAAACTACTAAAAACTGCTTTATTGGCTTTCTTGCGAAAAGAGCCGGACCTTTCCGCCCGGCTCTCCTGCGTTTTATGGATTGTTTCTTACTGCAGCTCGGACCAATCGGTCGTTTCGCCGGTGTAGATGCTCAAAACCTGCTCGCTCGTAAGGCCGGTCAGCGCATTTTCCTTGTTGACGATAACAGCGATACCGTCCTGTGCGATGACAGTCGGGGTAAGACCGGCTTCAAGCTCGCTGTCCTTCAGCTCACGGGAAGCCATGCCGATGTCATACGCACCGTCGATGGTGGAGGTCATGCCCGTAGTGGAGTCGCTCTGCTGCACTTCAACGGTAACGTCCGGGTTCAGCGCCATATAAGCTTCCTTCAGTTTTTCCATGACCGGCGTAACGGAGGAGGAACCGCCGACAACGACCTTGCCGGAAACGCCGGATGCCGCGTAAGCCGGAGCCGCATCATTAACGGTGATATAACCGTTTTCGGAGACAACCTTCTGACCGTCAGCACTCATGATGAAGTTGATGAAGTCCTGTGCAACTTCGCTTGCCTCGCCCTTTGTTGCAATATTGAACGGACGAACAACCTTATAGGTGCCGGCCTTTACATTCTCAACGGTCGGTGCCGCACCGTCGATCTCCACGGCCTTTACAACGCTTTCGTCAAGGGAGCCGAGGGAGATATAGCCGATGGCCTTCGGGTTGCCCTGTACGGTGGTCATCATAACGGAGGTGCTGTTCGTAATCTGCGCATCATCCGTCGTCATATCTTCCTTTTCGCCAGCGTCGTTCTTCTGCTCGATGCCGAACAGCTCGATGAACGCGCCGCGTGTGCCGGAGCCGTCTTCACGGGAAAGAACGGTGATTTCGCCGGTCATGTCGCCGCCGGTCGTTTCTTCGGAGGAAGCGCTCTCGGAAGATGTACTTTCGGAAGAAGCGCTCTCCGCAGATGCAGCGGAGGATTCGGAGGACGGTGTCTCGGAGGAAGCGGAGCTTGCTGCGCCGCCGGAGCAAGCCGTCATAGCTGTCATGGTGAGAAGTGCGGCTGCAAGAACCGCGGTGATCTTTCTGAGTTTCATACGTTACTCATTTCCTTTCGGGGAGCTTTCTGCTCGCCTTTTATCTTTTCCTTGGTTTACAAGCGAAAGTATAGGGCCGTTTGTAAACTCAAAAAGAAGTCTTGTGTAAAATCCACGTAAAACTGCTTAACATTTCGGGTTTACAAAGCCAAAATCAAAAAGACATTGAAAAGAAGCCCGTTTTGCAGTAAAATAAGCCTATAAAATGCGGAGGAGTTTTTATGCGCAGCGAAAAAGAAATGTATGACCTCATCCTCGGCTATGCAAATGCCGATGAAAATATCCGTGCCGTCATCTTAAACGGTTCCCGTGCAAACCCGAACCGCAAGCCCGACCCGTTCAATGATTTTGACATTGTGTACCTCGTGCGCGATCTTACTCCGTGCAAGGAAAAAGCCTATCATAAAGACTTCGGCGAAATTCTCGTCTGCGAGCGCACCGACGAAAACGAGCTTTTTGAAGAGCACTTTCCTGAGTTCGTGTGCTATCTGATGCAGTTTGCGGACGGCAACCGCATCGACCTGACCGTATCGAGCATCGACCGCTGGGAAGTATATTGTTATGGCGACCGCCTTTCCGTTGTATTATTAGATAAAGACAACGCCCTGCCGAAGCTGCCGGAGCCGAATGAGAGCACGCACTACGTCAAAAATCCGACCGAGCGTATGTTTTTTGACTGCCGCACGGAGTTCTGGTGGGTCTCGCCGTACGTCTCCAAGGGTCTGTGGCGCGGCCAGCTCTTGTTCGCGCAGACGCACATGGAAAGTTGTATTCGCAAAATGCTGCTGCAAATGATGAAATGGTACGCCGGTACCTTGCACGGGTTTGATTACAGCGCCGGCAAATGCGGTGACGCCTTAAAAGACCTTCTCCCCGCAGACATCTGGAACGGCTACCTTGAAACCTTCGCCGCATGCACCGAAGAAGACATTTGGCGCGCACTGTTTAAGGCAGGCGAGCTTTTCACGGAGCTCACCAAACGCACCGCAAAGGCACTCGGCTTTACGGTCACGGACGAATACGACCGCCGCGTCACAAGCTTTTTAAAATACACAAAAGATTTGCCGAGAAACGCCAAAACGCTGGATTTTCATATTGACTAAAAGAAAGGACCCCTATATGCAGATATTATGTATCGGCGACGTGGTGGGCAGCCACGGGTGCGACTTTCTGCGCCGCACTCTCCCCGCCTTCAAGCGCACTAAGGGCATCGATGTCGTCATCGCAAACGGCGAAAACTCCTCGGACGGCAACGGCATCACCCCTGCCTCCGCAAACCACCTGCTCGATAGCGGCGTGGATATCATCACCACCGGAAACCACACCTACCGCCGCCGCGAATTTTACGATTATATCGATGAAAGCGACTGCGTCATCCGCCCCGCAAACTTCCCGCCGGAAGCCCCGGGTAAAGGCATGACCGTCTTAGATCTCGGCCGCACGCAGATCGCCGTCATCAACTTAATGGGCAATGTATACCTTGACGAGCACCTCGCCTGCCCGTTCCGCACACTCGATACTCTTTTAAAAACGCCCGACCTTCCGAAAATCTGCATCGTGGATTTTCACGCGGAAGCCACCGGCGAAAAGCGCGCATTCGGCTATTATGCAGACGGCCGCGTCTCCGCTGTGTTCGGCACGCACACACACGTGCAGACGGCCGATGAAACCGTTCTGCCGAAGGGCACCGGATACATCACCGACGTCGGCATGACCGGCCCCATCAACTCCGTACTCGGCGTCAGAGCGGAGCTCGTCATCAAAAAGCAGATAAGCAAAATGCCCGTGCGGTTCGATTTTGCGGACGGCCCGTGCAAGCTCGACTGCATTTTGTTCGATATCGATGAAAAAACAGGCCTCACCCGCAGCACAGAGCGTTTCTCCCTGCGCTAAACGTGATTTCTGTGCGGTATTACCCTTGTTTTTTCCCGCAAACTATGGTATAGTGTAGTTTGAAAATACATGCAAATATCTATCGGAAGCCGGCTTTTCGCCTTCCGAACGTTTTTAGACAGGATGTGTATGCAGTGATTACAGGTAAACAGCTTCGCGACGCAGTCATCTCCGGCGCGAACAGCATATTGAAAAACCGGAAATTTGTGGATGACCTCAACATCTTCCCCGTTCCGGACGGCGACACGGGCACGAATATGTCCATGACGATCGGTGCAGGCAGCGACGCCATGCAGGCGCTTGCGGATAACGAAACAACCGCTAAGGTCGCAAAGGCGGCGGCTTCCGCCATGCTGCGCGGCGCAAGAGGCAACTCCGGCGTTATCCTTTCCCTTCTGTTCCGCGGCTTCTCGAAGGGTCTCGAGGACACCGTAGAAGCAGACGGTACACAGCTCGCAGCGGCGCTCGCCATCGGCGTGGATTCCGCTTATAAAGCCGTTATGAAGCCGACCGAAGGCACCATTTTGACCGTTGCCCGCGTGGCGGCGGAAAAAGGCGCTGCGGCAGCCGAGATCGACAACGACCCCATTTATGTTTGGGATGCCATCTGCATGGGCGCGGCGGAAGCACTGGCCACCACACCGGATCTTCTCCCCGTTCTGAAAAAAGCAGGCGTCGTCGATGCCGGCGGTCAGGGTCTCTGCATGATCTTCGATGGCATGATGCAGGTCTTCAAGTACGGTGAGATCGTCAAAACCGACATGACCGAAGCCGAAAAGGCCGAGGAGACCGCCCAGTTCTTTGCAAGCGTTGCGGCGGAATTTGACAGCGAGATCAACTTCACCTACTGCACGGAGTTCATCGTCGGCCGCGACCCGGAGGTCACCACCGAGCCGAACGAGCTGCGCCTGTTCCTCGAAACCCTCGGCGACTGCGTTGTTGTGGTCGATGACGAGGAGATCATCAAGGTGCACGTACACACGGAACAGCCGGGTGTGGCGCTCACAAAAGCGCTGGAATTCGGTTCCCTGTTGACCGTAAAAATCGAAAACATGAAAGAGCAGCACAAAAAAGGCTGCCGAACTCAATAACGCAAACCGCGCGGCTTACGAAGCGGCGCAGGTCAGTAAAGAGGAAAAGGAGACCTTAAAGCCCGTTTCCCCCGAAGAGGAACTCGGCTTTATTTCCGTAGCGGCAGGCGACGGTCTGCGTGCACTCTTTGAAGAACTCGGCTGTGCACAGGTTGTCAGCGGCGGCCAGACGATGAACCCCAGCACGGAGGACATTGTCGAAGCCGTTCTTGCTACCCCGGCAAAGACGGTTTTCGTACTGCCGAACAACAAAAACATCATCCTTGCGGCAGAACAGGCCGTGCCGCTCGTCACCGACCGCAAGATTATCGTCGTACCGACCCGCACCATTCCGCAGGGTCTCTCCGCACTCTTAAGCTTTGACCCGGATGCTTCCGCAGACGAAAACGCTTCTGCCATGCTTTCTGCAGCGGAAAACGTCGCGACCGGCACGGTCACGTTCGCCGCACGCGATTCCGAATTCGGCGGCTTCAAAATCAAAGAGGGCGACACCATGGGCATGACGAACGGCAAGCTCGAGTTTGTCGGCGACACGCCGGTGCGTTCCGTCTACAAGGTTGCAAAGGCGCTGATGAATAAGCACACCTCGTTTATCACGCTCATTTACGGCGAAGGCATCACCGAGGAAGAAGCCAACGAAGCACTGCGTCTCATCAAGAACAAGGCAGGCGACGGTGTGGACATCAACCTCGTAAACGGCGGCCAGCCGGTCTACTACTTCATTCTTTCCGTGGAATAATTTCAAAGCAGCTTAGGGCGGGGCTTTATGCCCTGCCCTTTTTCGTTTTATGTCGGAGGTTTCATGGCGTCTTTATTTGAAGCGGACATTGCGTCTTTAAAGGGAGTCGGCCCAAAGCGTGCGGAGCTGTTCCGCAAGCTCGGCGCGCCCACGGTGGGCGATCTGCTGCGTCTCTATCCCCGCGCTTATGAGGATTGGCGCGACGCGGTGCCCATCCGCAATACACTCTTAAACGAAGTGAATATCGTAAAAGGCACAGTGCTGCGCCGTCCTGTCGAGCAGCGTATCCGCGGCGGCATGACGCTTTACAAGACGACCATCACGGACGGCGAAGACGACATGCAGCTGACATTTTTCAATAACCGCTACATTACAAGTCTGCTCACGGAGGGCGCGGTCTACGCGTTTCGCGGCAAGGTGACGGGCACGTTCATGCGCCGCGAAATGGCCTCCCCGGAGTTCGTTCCCGAAAGCCGCATGCAGGACATGGTGCCTGTTTACCCGCAGACGAGCGGCCTCACCTCTCGCATCATCGCAAACGCGGTAAAAGAAGCCCTGCGCCTGCTCCCTGAGACCGTCAAAGACCCGTTGCCCGATGCGCTTCGCCTGAAATACGCGCTGTGCCGCCTCGAATACGCGCTCAAAACGATCCACTTTCCGAATTCGCCCGAAGCGCTTTCCACGGCGCGCAGACGACTCGTGTTCGAGGAACTGCTCGTCTTGCAGCTCGGCATGGCGGAAATCCGCCGCGCAGGTGTGCGCGAAAATCCGTATCCGCTCAAAAAGGATTATACAAAAGAGTTTGCCGCCCTGCTCCCCTTCACGATGACCGGCGCACAGCAGCGTGCCGTGCAGGACGGCATCCGCGACATGCAGGGTCCGCACCCGATGAACCGCCTCATTCAGGGCGATGTCGGCAGCGGTAAAACAGCCGTGGCGGCGGCGCTGTGCCACACGGTCATTCAAAACGGATTTCAGGCGGCGCTCATGGCTCCTACGGAAATTCTGGCGGCGCAGCATTACGAGTCCCTCTCCAATCTCCTCGCCCTCTGCGGCATCAAAACGGTGCTCATCACGGGCAGCATGCGCGCCAAAGCAAAACGCGAAGCCATTAAGGGACTCAAGACCGGCGAGATTCAGCTTGCCGTCGGCACGCACGCACTCATCAGTGACGGCGTGGAGTTCTCGTCCCTCGCGCTCGTCATCACGGACGAGCAGCACCGCTTCGGTGTCAATCAGCGCACCGCACTCGCGAAAAAGGGCAACTTCCCGCACACACTTGTCATGAGCGCCACACCAATCCCCCGCACCTTGGCGCTGATGATTTATGGCGACCTCGACGTTTCCGTTCTAAATGAGCTTCCTCCGGGTCGTCAGCCCATCGAAACGTATCTCATCGACCCGCCAAAGCGCCGCCGCGCGTTCGGGTACATCAAAAAGCACATCGACGAGGGACGACAGGCGTACATCGTCTGCCCGCTTATCGAAGAGGGCGAAAGCGACGCGGCAAGCATCGCGGCGTATGAAAAGATCGTGCGCGATTACTTCGGTGACATGCCCATCGGCATTCTGCACGGCAAAATGAAGCCGAAGGAAAAGGACGCCGTCATGACCGATTTTGCAGAAAACCGCACGAAATTATTATTGTCCACCACGGTCGTCGAGGTCGGCGTGGACGTGCCGAATGCCGTCATCATGATGATTGAAAACGCCGAGCGCTACGGCCTTTCGCAGCTGCACCAGCTGCGCGGGCGCGTCGGCCGCGGCAAATACGCCTCCACCTGCATTCTGGTGACGGAAGCACAAAACGATGAAACATTACAGCGCTTAAGACTCTTTTGCAGCACCACGGACGGCTTCAAGGTCGCGGACGAAGACCTGCGCCTGCGCGGTCCGGGCGATTTCTTCGGCGAGCGCCAGCACGGCCTGCCGAAGCTCAAAATTGCCGATATGTTAAACGACATGCAGATTTTGCAGGAAGCGCAGCAGTGCGCCAAAGAGCTGACCGAGCGCGACCCGGAGCTCAGCTCCCCCGCCCTGCGCGGCCTGCGCGCCGAAATGCGCCGGCTCTTTGCATCAAATAACGGCACAGTAACCCTATAATAAAAACAAAACAGCTTCCGTTCGGAGAAATCCCAAAACGGAAGCTGTTTTTTTATTCCATGATAAGCTCTTTGTCTTCCGGCAGCGTAAACGGCACCGGCTTCGGCTCCGTCTGGTACCAATATGCCACAGACGTGTAGTCGTCGTAGCGCGGGCCCGTCCAGCCGAGGTTATCAATCGTCATTTTAAAGTCCTCATCGAAATAAACCGGGTCTTTCACGTGCCAGCGGTACAGCATAAAGCGCTTTTGATGGTTATACATTTCCTTCGTGTCGCCCAAAATCGCATACAAGCCCGTATAAAGCCCGCTGAACGTCTGGTAGCGGTTGAGGTAAATGTCATTGCCAAAGCCATACGAGCCGCCGAAGTAATCCTCCGTGCCCGTGTAGTTCATCGTGGGATATGCGTCGCCGTCAATGTACATTTTGGCTTCACCCTCCACCCAGCAGGTGTTGTGCCCGTTCATGCCGGAAGCCAGCGTCACGCCCGCAAAGCAGCCCTTGCCGTGCACGCCGTCCAAGATCACATACGAGCGTCCCTTCTGCACAGGGTGCTCCTGCCGATATGTCGCGTGAAAATAACCGCTGTTTTCGGGAATCTCTCCATACCATCCGGAAATCATATAGAAAAGCGTCTCTGGCTTTTCACCGCGATTTTCCATTGTAATACGGCAGTGTTTTCTGAACGGCATTTCAAAGTAGCTGTTGAACCCGCGCCCCGGCGCGACGAGCATCGCAGCTGAGTTCAAAACCGGGTAATTGCCGTCGCGGTCAGAAAAATTCTCGTCATACGCGCAACCGAAAAATGCCGAAAACGGTGCTTCCACGGACGGCTGTTCATTGTTTTCCCAGTAGATTCGCAGAATAAACGAGTGTCCCACGTAACCCGTGAACCACATGTGCGTCACCATGCCCGGGCCGTCCGTGTCACACAGCGTAACGGTCTCGCCGGGCTGAATTTGAATGCATGGACTCAGCTTTTCACAGTCCTTGGCGCGTGTGCCGCCGCCTTTTGTGCCTGTTGGATTTTCTGCGGAAAACCCAAAGTTTCTGCGGTTTTCCATTTTAAAAAGTGTCATGAAAATGCCTCCTTTATTTTTGTTAGAGTTTAATACTAAGCATTTCTTCAATTGAACCGAGTGCCGCGCGCCCCTCATAAAGTCCCTCGTCATGTAAGGCGAGCAGCGCGGGAACCTCCGCCTTTGTGCGGCTGACGTTGAGCGGCTTTAACGGACGAATGATGACCGCCCTGCCCGCTTTTTCAAGCTTTTCACACAACGCCAACTGGCGGTTATAAATCTCATGCCGCGTGCGCATCGCTTCTGCCACAGCAGGGTACTTGCGAAACGCCGCTTTCAAAAACGCCGTGTGCCCAAACGGTTCCTTTTGGTAGCCCTTGTTGCGCGTCAAAACGATCACATGGAACGTGTTGCCGTCTGCAAGCGACTTTTCGATTGGAATCGGGTCGCTGATGCCGCCGTCCAAGAGGTCATAGCCCATATAATGCTGAATTTTCGTGATGAGCGGCACGGAGCACGATGCACGCGAAGCCATAAACGGCGCTTTGAGCGTGTCCTTTTCAAACCAAACGGTCTTGCCGTCCGCACAGTTCATCGCGCCGGTCAAAAAGCGCGTATCCTGCTCATGAAACTTGTCCCAGTCGAAAAAAATGTGCTTTTCCGGCACCGTGCCGAAAATATAATCAAAGTCGAACATCGTGTGCTTTGTCAAAAGATTTCGCGTGCTCACATAGTCGGGGTTCCCGACATAGTGTTCAATGATCTCTCGGCTGCGCCCCGGTTGGCCCGATATGTACGAAAGCGCGTTCGCTGCGCCCGCCGAAACGCCGATAATATACGGAAACAGCAGATCTTTTTCCATGAACACTTCCATCACGCCGCAACTGTAATAGCCGCGCAGGCCGCCGCCCTCTAAAACGAGCGCTGTACCCTCGGGCAGTCGGCGCGAAAGCGTCTTGCCGGGAATCGGCTGCAATGTATAATCGGTCACAAATCTCACCCTCTTTGTGCTCATCATACAATATCAAGTTAAAAAAGTCAAGGAGGAAAGCCGCAGCTTCCTCCTTGCAACAAAACGGTTCAGTTTAGAGTTTCAAGCATCTCTTCAAGCTCCTCCGGGCTCCAATCTTCGCCGAGCGCAAACACGGCTTTGTGAAACACAAAAAGCTCGTCTTCGCCCAACTCACCGCTTTCGAGCTTGCAAAGCATCCCCGGCGCGATTTCGATCAACCGTTCGGTGATGGCAAATTTCTGCTTCCGCACAGCCTCCCGCGCGTTGCGCACAGTGCCGAAATCTAAATCGCTCGTGCTGCCGCACGGCATGGCGCAATACGCACAGTCCGGCGCAATGCGGTTTTTCTCCGCGTGGGCGCACGCCAACATGTTCTGCAACGCCGTTTCATCATCCTCCGCAAGCGCGGCAAAGCCCTCAAAAAGCACTCTGTCCGTTTCCACGGTCTTCGCGTTTTTCTGCTCCGCGCGGACAACGCCCACAAGCGCCCCCAGCAGCGCATCCCACGTTTGATTTCCCGTCCTCATTCTACGAGACTGCCGTCGGTCGCGATGACCTTCACCTGCCACGGGATAAACTTGCCGCTCGCCTTCAGTGCATTCACTGCCGCGCGCTCAAGGCCGCCGCAGCACGGCACCTGCATGCGCACGATTGTCAAGCTCTTGATGTCGTTCTGACGGATGATCTCCGTCAGCTTTTCGGTGTAATCGCCCTCATCGAGCTTCGGGCAGCCGATGAGCACTTTTCGGTTGTGCACAAAATCGCGGTGAAAATCACCATACGCATACGCTGTGCAATCCGCCGCAATCAGCAGGTTCGCGCCGTCAAAATACGGGGCGCGGATCGGCGCTAATTTAATCTGCACCGGCCACTGGCGCAGCTCGGATTCAATCTTGCCGCTGACCGCACTGTTATCCGTATTTACGGGCTTTCTCTCAATAGCGCGTGCCATGCTGCCCGGGCAGCCGGTGAACTTCGGCGTGCCGAGCTTTTCTGCCATTTCCTCTGCCTCTTTCTTCGCGGCTTTCTCTGCCATAGCCATTTTCACGGCTTCCTCGTCAAACGCCGCCGCTTCGCGCTCCACAAAAGAGATTGCGTTCGTGGGACATGCAGGCAGGCAGTTGCCGAGACCGTCGCAGTAATCGTCGCGCAGCAGCTTCGCCTTACCGTTTACAATGCCGATGGCGCCCTCCTGACAGGCATTCGCGCACAGGCCGCAGCCGTTGCATTTTTCTTCATCAAAGTGAACGATGGTACGGATCATATTCAAAATTCCTTCCAATTCTTAAATTTTGCAAAAGCCACAAGGTTTTCTCTTGACTTTACGAACACAGTATACTACGATTAGGCTGTAAAGTATGTTGTTATAACAACGAAGATTGAAAAAGGAGGCTATTTTACGGATTACAGCATCTTAGGGCGCTCGCCGCTGTTTCGGGGCATCCCCGCAGGCGATTTCGGCGTTTTGCTCGAGCACCTAAAAACGGAAACGCGCAGCTATAAAAAGGGCGATCTCATCTGCCACGCAGGCGAGCACACAAACGCGCTCGGCATCGTGCTCACGGGCAGCGTGACGATCGAAAGCGACGACATTTTCGGCAACCGCAGCGTGCTCGATAAAGTCGGCCCCGGGCAGGTCTTTGCAGAGACCTACGCCTGCGTGCCGAACGAGCCGATGCTCGTCAATGTCGCCGCCGCAGAAAACTGCACCGTTCTGTTTTTGAAAACCGCGCAGATCCTCTCCCCGTGCGCCGTAAACTGCGGGCACCACGGCAAGCTGATTGAAAACCTGCTGCTCGTCAGCGCGCAGAAAAACCTGTCGCTTTCGCGCCGCATTTTCCACACCGCACCGAAAACGATACGCGGGCGACTCATTTCATACCTGTCGTTTCAGGCCATCCGCGAAAACAGCGACAGCTTCACAATCCCGTTCAATCGCCAGCAGCTTGCGGATTACCTCAGCGTAGACCGCAGCGCACTTTCCAAAGAAATGGGCAAAATGCGCGACGAAGGCATTTTAAACTTCTCCAAAAATCATTTTGAACTAAAGCGCACAAGCTGACGAAAAGCGAGACGAATAAAGTCTTTGTTCAAACTTTTTTCAAAAAGTTGGTGGGGGCTCGGGGCAAAGCCCTGAGTCGACTTTCGCAAAAGTCGAAACACCCTTTGCCTAACTAAGATCAGGAAAATAGGCGCAACAATCCGGTGAATTGTTGCGCCGCAAGAAACCCTATCAAGGGGGTTCTTGAAAGGCGGTCAAAACCGCCTTTAGAAATACACACTCCATTACTCTATTATAGAAAGGACTTATCTTCATGAAAAACATTTTCTTCCGCACCACGTCTCTTTGGGCGTCCGTCCTTTACATGGCGCTCGGCCTTGTGCTCACGTTTTGGCCTGGGCATGTCCGGCACCGTCTTTTGCTGGGGCATCGCCGCTGCACTCATTTTGTACGCCGCACATAGCTTCTGGTATTTTATAAAAGCCAGAAACCTCGGCTTCACTGCAGGCGGCACGCTCGTCATCGGCATTCTCTGCCTTGCGTTCGGTATTTTCTGCTTTTCCCGCCCGTACGTCGTCCTCTCTTTCCTGCCCATCGCGCTCGGCATCATGCTGCTTGTAGACGGCATCGGAAAAATGCCGCTCGCCGTTGATGCCCTCTCGGTGTACAGCCCCTACCGCTTCTGGGTACTCATCTCCGCCGTACTGCCGCTCATTCTCGGCATCGTGCTGCTCGTAAATCCGTTCCGTGCCGCAAAAGCCGCCATCATGTTCTTCGGCATCAGCATTTTAGCAGACGGTCTCTTTGAGCTCATCACCTACATCCAGCAGCGCCGCGCAGAAAAATCCGAGTACAAGGACATCCGCTAAACAACCTTTTTGCAATAACAGGCAACATATACCGTATGACCGAACGTACGTCGCGAAGACGAGCATCGCACAACTGCAATAAACGAAGCACCGTGTCCTTGTGCGGCACGGTGCTTTTGTTTTGACTATATTCGTTTACTTCGTAATTTTCAGCTCGCCGTTCCAGACCTTGCTGCCGCTTTCCTCAACGTAAAGCTCTACTTTACTCTCTTCCGGCGCAAACTGCATTTTGCGGTTCCAGATGCTCAGTGCGTCACAGTCAAGCTTCAGTTCTACCGTCTTCTTTTCGCCGGGCTGGAGATACACCTTCTCAAATGCTTTCAGCTCGCGCACGCGGCGGACGATTGTGCCGCTCACGCCCTGAATGTACAGCTGCACCGTCGCATGGCCCGCTGTGCTGCCGGTGTTTTCCACCTCGCACGTCACGGTATGCGCTTTTCCGTTTTCAAGCGTCGCAATAGAAATTTCCGGCGTGCCGTCCTTTACGGTCGTCTTGAACGTCGTGTAGTGCAAACCGAAGCCGAACGGGTACAGCGGCGTGTTCTCCAAATCACGGTAACGCATCATGTCGTAGGAAGCGCGGGCGTTGTAGTACACCGGCAGTTGTCCCGTTGTGCGCGGCACAGAAACCGGCAGGCAGCCGCACGGATCTGCCGCGCCGCTCAAAACTTCCGCAATGGCCGTGCCGCCCCACGGGCCCGGATAGAACGACCACAGCACCGCATCGCTCTTTTCCGCAATCTCGGGGATAGCATGCGGGCGGCCGGAAATGAGCACCGTTACGACCGGCTTGCCGCTTTCAAACACGGCATTCGCCAACTCGTTCTGCGCGCCCGGCAGACGCACATCAGAGGTATCCACGCCCTCGCCGCAATCCATCTGCAATTTCGTACCGACGATTGCCGCGCCGTTCGTGTCAAACTCCGCGCCCGCAAAGCGGCTTGAAGAACCGCCCAGCGCCAAAATGACGAGGTCGCTCTCCTCCGCAAGCTTCTCCGCCTCCGCAATACCGGAAGTATCGTCGTCGCAGATCGTGCAGCCGAGCGCATAGCGTACATCGGCGTTCTTAAATTCGTTCCGAATGCCGTCAAGCACCGTCACACCCACACCGTCACGCAGCGGCGGTGTGTAGTCGCCAAGCTGCTGATACAGCGCGTCTGCGTTCGGGCCAATGACCGCAATACGCAGCTTCTTCTCTTTTTTCAGCGGCAGAACACCGTCGTTTTTGAGCAGCACTGCCGACTGCCGCGCAATTTCAAGGCTCTGCGGAAACGTTTTCGGCACATTGTATTCCGTCAGCGGTTTTTCTTCAAGGTACGGGTGCTCAAACAACCCGCGCGCAAATTTCAGCTCCAGTACGCGAAGAACCGCCTTGTCGAGCGTTTCTTCGGAAACGAGCCCGCGCTCCACGGCTTCTTCCAGATGCGGGAAGCTGTCGTCCCACAGGCTCACGTCCACGCCTGCATTTAAAGCATACGCGCCGTTTGCCGCCTTGTCGTTACCCGTCAGCATACCGAGACGGTCAATCGCTACGCCGTCCGCCATCACGATGCCGTCAAAGCCAAGCTCCTCGCGCAGCACGTCCTTTAAAAGCCACTCATTCGCATGGCACGGCACACCGTCAATCTCATTATATGCTGCCATCACACCCGTCGCGCCCGCTTTCACGGCCTCCTTCATCGCGGGCAGATGAATTTCGCGCAGTTCGCGCTCGCCGATGCGCGCCGCACTGGCGTTTACGCCGCCGGTCGTTTCGCCCTGTGCGCAGAAGTGCTTCGCAACAACCTCCAAACCGGCGCTCGCACAGCCCTTCACCGCCGCAGCAGCGTTCTGACCGCAGAGGTACGGATCTTCGCCGTAGCACTCTTCGCTTCTGCCCCAGCGCGGGTCACGCAGAATGTCCAGCATGGAAACGAGCGCAAAATCCACGCCCATTTCTTTTGCTGCTCGCCAACGACCTTAAAGCCCTCTTCAACGAGCTTCGGGTTCCACGCTGCGCCCATGCCGAGGTTCACCGGCAGCAAATAGCCGTCGAGCGCCTGGTGGCCGTGCGGGCACTCGCTGCTCATCAGCATCGGAATGCCGAAGCGAGAGTGCTCCAGTACATAGTGCTGCGCCAGATTATAGGCGCGGATTGCGTTCACGCCGGTAAGGCCGGTCGTATAATCCTTATTCGCCCACGGGTCTGCGCGGTATAAGCCGTAAAGCACACCGAGGCCGCCCCATTTTTCTACTTCTTCTTTAAAGCTGTCCGCAAGCTCCACGTGCTCGCCGTTGCAGGTGTAGCTCTGAAAGCCGTAAAGCTTCTGATTCACCTGACCGACCTTTTCGCGCAGCGTCAGGCGCGGCAGCAGGTCTTCCGCACGCTCTTTCGGGGAAAGTGCACTGTCTTTAAATTTTTCTTTCATTTTTATTGTCCTCTCCATTGAAACTGTCAACCGATACAAAACTCAGTTGTGCGTACATGTTAAAGCATAGCACACCTTTGCACGGTTGACAAGGAAGAAAATCAAACGAATTTTTCGTACAGCTTTCACGGAATTTCATCACTTTCCTTTTTGCATATCCTGTGTTATACTATAAAAAAGCATCCATGACCGAAGGAGCACCCCTATGAATCCAAAAAAATTTCCCATGCCCACCGGCATGCTCTTAAAAACCGACGACGAAGAAAAATTCCTTCCGTTTCAAAATCCAACTACCTATAAAGACATCACCGTCGAGTTAAAGCCGAACGGCGAAGCTCTGCGCGTATACGTCACCGCTGACACATCGCCCGTGCAGCGCGTCACGCTCTATTTCGCGGACCCGCTGCCCGAAAAAGCGCAGGTTTTAGGCGGTGTTTGGGAGCGCGGCTACGGCGACTATGAATGGCGCGGTTATGTCCCCCATCGCGTCATGCCGTGGTACTTCTTCCTGCAGAGCGGCAACAAGACCGAAGCCTTCGGCGTGCACACGCAGCCCGCTGCCATGTGCTGGTGGACAGCCGAAAGCACCGGGTACAGCGTATATCTCGACGTGCGCTGCGGCGGTCTCGGCGTGCGCTTAAACGGCCGCACCCTCTGCGCTGCGGAGCTTTGCCGCGCAGAATACGAAGACGCCGACGGCTTTACTGCCATGGGTGAATTTTTCTCCGTTTTGAGCCCGAACCCCATTCTGCCGAAATCCCCCGTCTACGGCGCGAATAACTGGTACCATGCCTACGGGCATGCCACGGAAGATGACGTTCTGCGCGAAGCGAAGGCCCTCGCCGAACTCACCGAGGGGCTCGCAAACCGCCCGTGGTTCATCATCGACGACTGCTGGCAAATTGACCGTGCGGATAACTACAACGGCGGCCCGTGGCGCGCGGGCAACAAGGGCTTTCCGGACATGCCGGACCTCGCCAAAAAGCTGCGCGAATCCGGCATACAGCCGGGCATCTGGGTACGTTTATTATGGGATCACAGCGAAAGTATTCCCGCCTCTTGGCGCTCGAAGCGTGACCCCGAATACCTCGACCCCTCCGTGCCCGAAGTGCTCGACCACATCGCGGAGGACATCCACACCGTCTCAAGCTGGGGTTACAAGCTCATCAAGCACGATTTCACTTCCTACGACGTACTCGGCCGTTGGGGCTTTGAAATGGGCGACGAGCTCACGGACAGCGGTTGGCGCTTTGCGGACGAGACCCGCACGACGGCCGAAATTTTAATTGAATTATATAAACGCATCTTAGCTGCCGCGGGTGACGCCATAGTCATGGGCTGCAACTGTTTCGGCCACCTTGGCGCTGGGCTCATGCACCTCAATCGCACCGGCGATGACGTCAGCGGCAAGCTCTGGGCACGTACGCGCCGCATGGGCATGAACACATTGGCATTCACCGCGCCGATGCACGACCGCTTCTTCGCCATTGATGCCGACTGCGTACCGCTCACCGATGCCATCGATGAAACGCTCGGCATGCGCTGGCTGGAGCTTGTGGCAAAAAGCGGCACACCCACGCTGCTCTCCGTTCCGGCTTCCTATTTAAACGGCGAGCGCAAAGCCATCATCCGCGACGCTTTCCGCCGCGCAAGTCAGCCCCAGCCCACCGCGCGCCCGCTCGATTGGCACGAGACCACCTGTCCCGCCGTGTGGAAGCTCGGCGAGGAAACGAAACACTTTGACTGGACAGAGCCGTGCGGCATTCTGACCGGCAGCATTTAAAGGAACTTTCATGAACAAATCAGACAGAACGGCTTTTTACCTGTTTCAAAGAAGATATGGCGGTACGCGGCATCGAACAGCTCGATTTCGTGTACATCAGCGGCGATGCCTACGTCGACCACCCGTCGTTCGGCACAGCGATCATCTCCCGCATTCTCGAAGCAAACGGTTTCACGGTCGGCATTATCGCACAGCCGAACTGGCGCGACCCCGAAAGCGTGTGCACACTCGGCGAGCCAAAACTTGGCTTTCTCGTTTCCGCCGGCAATATGGATTCCATGGTGAACCACTATTCCGTCGCCAAAAAGCGCCGCCGCAGCGACTTTTTCTCCCCCGGCGGCAAAATGGGCCTGCGCCCGGATTACGCCGTCATCGTATATTCCAACCTCATCCGCCGCACGTTTAAGAAAACGCCCATCATCATCGGCGGCATCGAGGCCAGCCTGCGCCGCCTTGCGCATTATGATTACTGGTCGGACAAAATGAAGCGCTCCGTCCTGCTCGATTCCGGCGCGGATATCATTTCCTATGGCATGGGCGAGCGCTCCATCGTCGAGATTGCCGAAGCCCTGCGCAGCGGCATCCCCGTGCAGGAGCTCACGTTCATCCGCGGCACCGTGTATAAAACGCACATCGCGCCCGACGGCGACGACGTGCTCCATCTCCCCGGCTTCGATAAGATTTCCACCAGTAAAGAGCTGTACGCGAAAAGCTTTTACAATCAGTATCTCAACACCGACCCGTTCACGGCGAAAACGCTCGTCGAGCCCTACCCGGACGACCACATGTTCGTCGTGCAGAATCCTCCGCAGATGCCGCTTTCGACCGAAGAAATGGATGACACCTACGCCCTGCCCTATACGCGCACCTATCACCCGGATTACGAAGCCCTCGGCGGCATCCCCGCCATTGAAGAAGTGAAATTCAGTCTTGCCAGCTGCCGCGGGTGCTTCGGCGCATGCAGCTTCTGCGCGCTGACGTTCCACCAGGGCCGCATCATTCAGTCCCGCAGCCACGAATCGCTTTTGGAAGAAGCGAAAAAAATGACCGAGGATCCCGATTTTAAAGGCTACATTCATGACGTCGGCGGCCCCACGGCAAACTTCCGCAAGCCCGCCTGCAAAAAGCAGATGAAGGTCGGCGTGTGTAAAAACCGCCAATGTCTGTTCCCGGAGCCATGCCCCAACATGGAGATCGACCATACGGATTACGTTTCCCTCCTGCGCAAGCTGCGCGCATTGCCCAAAGTGAAAAAGGTCTTTGTGCGCTCCGGCATTCGGTTCGATTACCTCATCAATGACAAAGACGAAACGTTCTTCCGCGAGCTTGTTAAATACCACGTCAGCGGCCAGCTTAAAGTCGCACCGGAGCATATTTCCGACGGCGTGCTGCGCATGATGGGTAAGCCGCAGAATTCCGTCTATCGCCGCTTCGTCAAGCGCTACAAAGAGCTGAACGAAGAAATGCACCTCAACCAGTACCTCGTGCCGTACCTCATGTCCTCGCATCCCGGCTCCACCTTACAGGACGCCGTAAAGCTCGCGGAATATCTGCGCGACCTCGGCTATATGCCGGAGCAGGTGCAGGACTTCTACCCCACCCCGTTCACGATCTCGACCTGCATGTACTACACGGGGCTCGACCCGCGCACAATGAAGCCTGTATACGTCGCGCGCGACCCGCACGAAAAAGCGATGCAGCGCGCGCTCATCCAGTACCGTGACCCGAAAAATTACGACCTCGTCACAGAAGCGCTCATCAAAGCGAATCGCCGCGACCTCATTGGCACAGGCAAAAACTGCCTTTTGCGCCCCCGCCACGGCGATACCCGTTTTGCTCCCCCAAAGCCCGCCGCAAACAGCAATAAACCGTTTGACGGTAAAAACAAAAACGGCGCAAAGCACGGCAGAACGAGTCAACCGCCGGCGCCCCAAAGCCGCCGTTGGACAGGCGAGCCGCCCAAAAAGCGCGGCAAACGATAATGTGAGACAGCAAAAAGCTCTGCACCGAATTTCAGGCGCAGAGCTTTTGTCATTGCTTTATGATTTAATACAAACCCGGCTTGCAGAGAATCTCGTGAATTTTCGTGTCAAGGCAGTCTGCCGTATATGCCGGCGTGATGATACACGCGGTGTCCGCACCACGCGCCGAGCCGCCCACACAGACAACCGGCTTATTAAGCTCAATCGCGCCGTTATCCAGCGCCATCATGGCGATCTCCACGCAAACCTTCGTGCCCTGTCCGAACATGCGCAGCGTGTGCGCCATGATCTCCACCGGGTACGCGCCGCTGAATTTACGACTGATGCCGCGTTCCGCACCGCTCAAAGCGTGCGCGGCATGAATGATATGCACACCGGCTGCGGTCAACTCCGCGCGCCGCTCGTCCGTCATGGTGTTCACGCCCTGCTTCGGGTAGCCGTACGCCTGCCCCACCATGACCATCGGCACATTTGTCCCGATCTCTTCCTGCATTTTAATGAGTTCTATAAGCGTGTCGCCCGCGCTCGAAGCCACCACAAGCGTCGTTCCGCGCTCCTTCGCAGCGTTTAAAGCAATGTGCAGCGTCTCCAAGGTATTCTCTTTGCCTTTATTTTCAAAAATCATTTTTATTTACCTCGTCAGTCATTTCGGGTCTTCCAAAATCGCGTAGCTCACAAATGCAAACCGCATGCTGTCTCCGGCCCAGGAGTTCACGTTGATCGAACCTTGCCCGCCAAACAGCGACAGAATCTTGTGCTGATTTTCGCCGTCCGCATCCATCAGCCACAGCTCCACCGGCATGTTCGGCAGGTGCTCGTGCGGCTCCAGCTGCTCCGGGCCGTAGGAAATGTAGACCACCCGTTTTCCGTCCGGTGATACATGCGGGAACCAGTTGTTCCGCCGGTTTTCGGTGATCTGCGTCTGCTCTCCGCCGTCCCGCTCCATGCGCCAAACCTGCATCAAGCCGGAGTTTGTAGCGTTATACCAAATGTACTTTCCGTCCGGGGAATACTCCGGGCCGTCGTTAAAGCCACCCTTTGTCAGTCGCTTTTCCGCGCCGCCGTTCACCGGGATCGTGTACACGTCCACTTCCTGCCTGCCGTCGATGTCGCGGAAAGCGCAGCAAGCTTTTCCAAAACCTCGCCCTGCATGTTGTTGAGCGGGCCGTAAAGCTGCACACCAAATTTCATGCTTTCAACTCCCCCAGATTATAATGGAATCTTACGCCTCCGGCGTGTGGTCGTATTCAAATCCGCACTTCGAGAGCCATTCCTTCGCCATCAGCGTCGCGCCGATCTGGTTCGGGTGCACGCGGTCCCATGCGATGAGCGAAGAGTGTTTATACTGCAAAAACTTGTCATACACCGCTTGGAAGTTTACAAAACGGCAGCCGTATTCCTCGGCAAGACGCTCGCAGATGCCCACATATTCCTGCATTCTGGCACGCATAAAGTCGCTCTTGTTCGTCTCCATGTAGTACGGCGTGCAGACGATAACGCCCTTCGCAACCATTTTCGCCTGTTCAATCATCGTGCGCAGGTTTTCTTCATATTCCACCGGGTCGACCGCCTGATCGGTGAGCGCCGGAGAATCAAACTGCCGCCACACATCATTGATGCCGATGCAGATAGACACCCACTGCGGGTTCAAGGAAAGCACGTCGCGCTCATAGCGCGCAAGCAGGTCTTTCGACGTATTGCCGCTGATGCCGGAGTTCGTAAAACGAATGCTCAGCTCCGGGTAAGTCGCCGTCACAAGGCTCTCGATGACGCGCGGATAGCCGTGACCCATGTTGTCAAACAAGCCCTCGCCCACCGGCTGTGCGCTGCCCATATCCGTTACGGAATCCCCTGCAAAAATAATGCGATCCATATTTTCAAAAATCATGGTAAACTCCCCCTAAAAGAGTAAATTTCTGGTTATATTATAATCGGATTTCTACAATATTACAAGGGCACTGTGCAAAAATACCTACCACGTTGACAAAGGCCCGCAGCTGACGCAAAATGTGAAATGAAATAAATCTCACGCGCCGCAGCGCATTTCACAACAACCGTAGGTTGTTTTTTCACTATACCGAAGGTATATTTCACAAATCCCGAAGGAATTTATTTCACAGGAAAAAAAGGACTTTGCAAAAATGCAAAGTCCGTTTTTTCTGGTGGAGGAGGGTGGATTCGAACCACCGAAGCATTAAGCAGCAGATTTACAGTCTGTCCCCTTTGGCCACTCGGGAACTCCTCCATATACAGAGCTGCGTAAACGCAAACTCATATTATAAAAACAGAAACAAGTTCTGTTTATTGCTGCCAAGCAAAACACTCGGAAACAATATATAGAAACGAAAACAAAATGTTCTCGATTTTAATCAACTGGAGCTGGCGAACGGACGAAGCCGCTTGCGCGTCTTCACGGCTTACAGCATAGCTGCTACGCCGCTTCCGGCTAAAAACTTTCCACCGGAAAGTTTTCTTAACGCCGAAACCCTTTCAGGGTTCGAGTCCGTACCGAACTCAATAAATATATAG
>ENA-OQHN01000150-OQHN01000150.1-human-gut-metagenome-genome-assembly--contig:-NODE-150-length-26201-cov-7.001611_pt1 | contig 26201 bp, 31 predicted proteins | sample MGYA00242564_ERZ504721 | MGnify/ENA primary metagenome ERZ504721 (study PRJEB26092, sample SAMD00036212) | human gut metagenome | host: Homo sapiens | study: EMG produced TPA metagenomics assembly of...
CAGATTTGGTTTGTTTTGTTGGACTGTCGGCTGGTGGGAAGTCTTTTAGTCGCGTGGCGCGAATCTGACGATCAGCCACAATGCGGTGGCGATGTACACGCCTTCCACCATGAGCGCGGCGGTGGTGCTGCCGCCATGCCATGTGAGCATGATGGTCAGGCTGGAGATGAGGCCGATGCTGACGATGGCGAAGAGGATGCGGCGGCGCGTGTAGTTCGGCTTCCGCGTCTTCTCCCGCTGGGCTTCGAGCCAGTAGTCGTGGTCAGTCATTTCGCCATCCTCCTTTCGGATAGTTCCTTCAAGATGCGGTTGCAGTCGCGGCGGATGTTCGCCAGGTCTGTCTGCGTGAGCAGGTATCGCGCGTTGCTGTCGCACGTGTCGATGGCGAGCTGGATGACGGCTGAATGGTCGCTGCGAGTGGTGCCGTCATCGAGGATTTCGAAGTAGAGGCTTCCATCCGTGGTGAGGCTCATCGTGTTCCTCCTATCGCGTCATAAAGGTGGTAAGCGAATGTTTCTGTGGTTTTGGCGTCCACTTCCGTGAGGATGGTCTTCCCGTCCTCGTGGAGTCTGACGAGTCTGGCGTCGTGTTCGCCGACTTGGATGGCGTAGCCGGTCAGGCCGAGCATGATCGTCCGCGGGTCGAAGACCGTCTTCCGCTGTTCGGGCGGCGCTGGCGGATTAAGCAGTTGTCCGCTCATTTCTGTGATTCCTTGACGATCGCGTCGATGATGACGTCCACGAGGTCGGGCACGTCGATGTCCATCGGTCCGGCGATGTGGCCAAGGAACCGGCTCGCGTAGATTTCATCCCACTGTCCCGCGTATTGCGGGCGAATCATGTCGCCATGCTCGGCGAATTCGTCGAAGACGGCTTTCACGCAGGCCTTGCGCAGGTCTTTGTTGTAGGTCTTGCTATCCATCGGACGCTCCTTTGGTGTGGCTTTCAGGCCTTGAATTGTTTGATGCTGTCGATCGGTTGGATGAGGAGCATGACGAGGTTTTCGGGTTCCATGTCGAGCATGGATGCCGCTTTTTCGATTTCGTCTGTCGAGAGTGGCGTGTGGCCTTTGAGCCTGTTGTGTACGGCTCTGATTTCGAGGCCCCATGCTTTTGCTAGGTCTTTCGGTGTCTTGTCGTGTCTGGCGAGTTCCGCTTTGAGATTTCTGGTGGCTGTTTCCGTCAGACCGGCCATTCATCCTCCTCGATTCCCTGCTTGGTGAGGCATGCGCGCCAGTCGTGCCAACCTGGGCCGCGCATGTGTCCGCACGGGTAGTGGTCGGGGGTCTTGGTTCTTTTGGTGCTCAACATCTCGGTTTTCCTTTCGACGGTCTTTAATATACGTAATTACGAAGTTTCTTGTATTCGTAATTACGTAGTCTTCACGATTTATGCACATATGACTACGCAATTAGCTATAATTTGAAGCATGGGAAGAAAAGCACAGGAGGTCACGCATTTCGCCAAGCAGGTCATGGACGAATGCGTCAGACTCCAAAAGCAAAGCGGCATGACCATCAAGGAATTCGCCAAGGCCTGCGGATTCGGCGAGGTCTACTGGTACACGAGGGCAAACTACAGCCTCCCGCTCAACCTGAGTGACCTGGAACGCATCAGCGAAGTGACCGGCGTATCCATCGGAGACATCGTGATGGACTCCAAACGCCATGCCGTCGAAGCAGCCGAGAGGAAAGCACAGGCAGGCGGTTACGGTCTTGCCGCCTATAACGCCGACGGCAAGCAGGAGGCCATCGATGGAGAGGCTGGGCCGGATTACGACGAGCCTGCCTGACCTGCCCATCGACCGGCGCATGACATACGGAGCCATGCGCCGCGCCATCATCGGACCGCCCGTAACCGTATCCAGCGCCATACTGCCGGACGGACTATGGGGCTGCTACGACAATGAAAACCACGTCATACTGATTGACCGTCGGCTCACCTACACGGCTAAACGCTGCACTTTGGTGCACGAGCTCTTGCATTGGCGGCATGGCGACACCGGCTGTTCGAACAACAGTTCGAAACTGGAGCGACGGGCGCGAACGCAGACCGCCCTCACGCTCGTCAACCCTGCCGAGCTCGCACTGCTCGAACGCATGTACGAGTACGAATGGCAGATCGCCGACGAGCTCAACGTGACCACGCAGGTGTTGGAGGATTACCGGCGAACCATCACGCCGGCGTAAAATGTGCGTAATATTTTACGACTTGGAGAAGGGAAGTCTTATATATGAAGAAGACGATAGCTGCAACGCTGGCCGCAATGCTAGTGATGACAATGGTGGCGTGCGGCGAGAACGACACAACCGACGCAGAACAGGCAACGAATTCAGACAATCAGACTGATTCGCAGGAATATGCAGGCGGTGACTCTGATAACGGAGAAGACGGAACGCCAATCGCAAGCGGACTGTCCGGCTCATGCGATGGCGATTCCGAATTGATGCCGTCCGCCAGATTGGAAACCACAGGACAATATCTTGGAATCTCGATTGACGGTTACGATAAAGTCAAGGATTTGGCGGCCTCGCAGTTTTACGCTTACACGTTCCTCATCAAGAATCCCGGAGACGACGGCACTTGGTATCAGATAAACCTTGCCGACTATCTAGCCACAGAAGGAACAAAGCGTGAGATAACAAACCTAAAAACCAACGAGAGCAACACATACCAAGGTTGGACCACGTCAGACGACCAACCCGCATTCGAGACCAATATTCCAGACACGATGATTCACCAGAAGGAAGGGAACCTCACTTGGACATTGGCTCTTACCGTCGACGGAGAGGAGATGGCGCATTGTCCGGCAGACGGGGATGCAGATCTCAAATAAGCGAATAAATTGAAGACCCCACAAATGTGGGGTCTTTTTTATATTGCTGCTTTATAAAAAGAATGTTAAAACTTGTAGAGTCTTATATATGTGCAATTGCGATTGCACTAAACGTCTCTATTTTCTCTTTTGCAATTTTACTCGCTGTGCAATTTGACTTTTACTTCCGAGTGCAATTATAATGCAGTTATAACGAAAAAGCCCCGACGCTGACCAGAGCAAATCGGGGCGACGGAAAACCGGCTAGATTCTCCATGCACCATTCTAAGGCAAAGCATGGAGGGAAAGACATGGAAGACATGGGATACCAGAACACGCAAGCCCTTTACGACCTAAACCGCACCGGACGCCTCGCCAAGAAGCGCGGAGACAACCTGACCTGCTATACCACTGCGCAACTCGCAATCTCCTTCATGTGCTCCATGACCTACGACTGGGACCGCGAACGCAACCAGCCGCCCGAGAAGCTGCGCAAGGTCAACGCTCCGTGCCGCTACTACACGCTCGGCTGGCGCGCCATCGCCGACGCATACGGAATGATTCTGCTCACGCCGGAGCAGTCCATGGGCGAGAATGCCGATAAAGAGATGAAGAAGCGCGAGAACACAGTCAAGACGAACATCAGCAACGCTTGGCTGTTCCTTCAGGAGCGTGGTGTGATCAAGAAGCTGGAACCCGCTTCGCTCGGAAAGAACGCCGGATTCCTCCTGCTGCTTGGCGACGCCGAGGAGAATCTGGCCGTGGAACGGTGGGCGCGCCAATGCCTCGGACTGCCAATGATCTGGTAAGCCGTGCCCATCCGTGCCCACATTTTGCCCACATCCTTGCGGTAATTGCAGTGATTTGGAGTGATTTGCAGTGATATGCAAACCATGCTGGAACCATTGGAAACACTGGTAAAACGGCGAAATCATGCGGAAGCCGGAAAACGCGACATGTAATCTGCAGATACATGAACATGCCAAGCACCACCAGCAGCAACGCACCATACACCGGCACCCAATGCGTTACGATCAGCGATGCCATGAGCACGGCGTGCGCGCAGTAGATCGGACGAATATGCGTCAGCGGTTCCACTCCCCTGCCACGGTCGGCAAGCTTGCCGCCATACAGGTTGCTCCACAGGCAGGCCGCGCCGAAAATCACCAGGCCAACGCTTAAATACTGTTCGGGAACATGCACTTCGTCTCGCATGATCGGCGTCAGATACGTGTAAAACACGTAAGTTGCCGCCGCGCCAAACACCACGGCAAGCACGCCCAGCTGAATACGACGGTCGAAAAACAGGCGGAACTGCGGCAGAAAACCAATCTTCACAATATGACTGTTGCGCGGCAGCACCATCACCATGAGCACAATAAGCACCACTGTGAGCACGTTCACCAAATGGAACGTCCAACGCCAGCCGAACGTGTTCGCAACCCACGTGCCAACCGGCACGCCCACCACGGATGCGATGGAGAATCCGGAAAACACCCATGCGATGAACTTCGTGCGGTACTGTTCCGTTGTTACATCGGGCGCGTACGTCATGGCAATGGCCACCAGCGTGCCGGACACCAGCGCGATGAGGATTCGCGCCACTACGAGCACGCCATAATTCGACGCGAACGCGCACAGCACATTGCCGATAAGAAACATCCCAACCAGCGTCAGATGCGTGGCAAAACGCGGAAAACGAGCCGACAATGCCGAGCCGAGCGGCGTGACCGGCGCATACACGAACGCGAACAGCGACACAAGATTGCCGACCGTCACCTCCGACACCTTCAAGCCAGCCGCGATATCCGGCAGAATGCCAACGACGATGAACTCGCTCATGCCCAGCATGAAACTCAGCGAGATCAGCACAATCACGGGCAGATTGAAAAACCGTTCCTTCGCCACATCACTCTTCGCCATACACTTCTCCTCCATAGCCCCCGCACTCCCCACGCCTTGCCAGACTCACGCTTCCCTTGAAGCTTCTCACGTCAATCGATTGACGAATCAATCGTCAAACAAACGATAAGCCAAACGCGATACAATGACGCGCGATGACACGCAAAACAACCACCACAGCAAAAAACAACCGCAAACCCAAGAAAAACAACCAGCCAAGTCTCACCAAACTCCGTAACGCCTGGAAAAAAGCAAACACCCCAAAACGCCTCCTCATAGTCGGCGAAACACTGATAGCCAGTATCGTCACGCTCGCGTTGATCGTTGGATTGGTGCGATTCGTCGGTTGGCGTGTGCAAGTGGATGAAGCGGTCGCATCGCAGGAACAATTGCAGACGCAATACGATTTCAATCCGGGCAACATCATTTCAGATGGTCTGTTCTTCAACGGGAACGCGTTGAGCGAGCAGCAGGTGAACGCCATCATCGAAAAACAGGGTGCCGCATGCAGCGGCGAGAAATGCTTGAAATCCATGACGTTTAGCACCGAATCGCAACCCGCCAACGAATACTGCGAAGCATATGAGGGAGAGCCGAACGAAAGCGCCGCGGCGATCATCTACAAGTCGGGAAAGGCGTGCGACATCAGTCAAAAAGTGCTGCTCACCGTGCTGCAAAAGGAGCAGCATCTGCTTACCGCCACCGATCCAAGCGACTTCCAATTCAAGTCGGCCATGGGATTGAGCTGCCCGGACGACGCGAACTGTGACCCGGAATATGCAGGTTTTTTCAAACAGGTGTATGGCGCGGCAAAACGCTACCAGTATTACGTGCAACATGAGGATCGCTATGGATACCATGCGGGCACGCTCAACTATATTCAATACAATCCGGACGCCAGCTGCGGTGGCAGCAACGTGTACATCGAAAACAAGGCGACAGCACTGCTGTACATTTACACGCCTTATCAGCCGAATGCAGCCGCATTGGATGCGGGAGTCGGCGAAGGCGACGCCTGTTCGACTTACGGCAATCGTAATTTCGCAATCATCTACAATTCGATGTTCGGCTCTCCTCGAGGCTGATTTTTCGATACAATTGCTCATGGAAGGGACTGACCAGAAGGAGCCTTTCATGGGCCTACTCAACAACAACGACTATATCGACCCATTCAAGGGTTCCGATTACATCGATCCCAGCAGCAACGCCGAACGCCTGTCTAATCAGGTGAACCGTGACCATGCACGGCGTGAATCCTATGTCCAGCGGCGATATGTGAAACCCGCGCAGAGCGATCAGGCATCGCGCGACAGGCAGGCCCCACAAAACACCCGATCCAAGCAAGACGGTAGATCTCAACAGGCGCAAGGCGATCAGTCCACACGAGGAGACACGCTCCAAACCATGTTGAACGACTGGTCCACGCAAACCATGCGGTATGCCCAGTCCATGCAGCAAAGCTTGCAACAGGCGTTGCGGCAAAATCAGCAAAACCCGCAGAACCCGCAAGGACGCCCATCGCAGCCCTATAATCCGCCGCGCATACAAACGGAACGAGCCACACGCGAGTTCCAATCCACTTCCGACAAGAAGCAACGCCGCCATAAAAACGGCTTCGTCACCGTTTTGGAGATCGTTATCATCATCGCTGTAATAGCGTCGATTGGCGGAATGCTTTCTGACAGCATGTCAAACATCATCTCCGATTTCGATGGATCCACAAGCCAGTTCGAGGAGCTGTCCACACAGGAAACCGTCAGCGAAGACGTTGGAAAGCTCTACTCCACCGGAGGAAAAGCATTGGAAGTGAACATCGAAGGCGTGCAGACAGGTCCGGAGGATTTGAACGGCGACGCCACGCTCACGGTTTTGCTCACCTGCACGAACATCGGCAAGAAAACGATGTATCCTCATGCCGTCGCAGATCTGATGGTCATGCAAAACGGCATCGAGCTTGCCCCTGCATTCACTTCCAACGAGGATTCCGACCGCACGGAGTTGCTCCGGCGCGAAATGAAACCGAAGAAAAGCTCGCAGACCACCAGCAGTTTCGTTCTTACGGACACCAATTCACCAGTTGTGGTTCAGCTGATGAATTATTCGCAGCATAATGTTGTTCGCGCCGCGTTTTCCTTTGACGAAGTCGACATAGAAGGGTCCTTGAAACATATTGATTATGCGGCCGTCCCTCAGCCCGAGCAAGTGGACGCTTCGAATTTCGACGAAGACGGATCTGTAACCGATTATGACGAAAGCACCCTGCATTTCCGCGTAGACTCCATTGAGAAGACAAGCCCCTCATATGCCGATCATGACATAGCGTTCGCACGCATATCCTGGTATGTCGAAAATGGAAGCAAATACCGGGCTTTCCTGAACTATATGGATGTTTCCGCGACCCAAGACGGCACTGAGTTGCATAGCACGTATCTTGACGATGATAGCTATTCCACAACACGCAAGGTCACTCCCGGCGTGAAAATGACGACGACAGTCGCTTTTGAAACGCAAAGCAACTCGCCTGTGACATTCATATTTTCTGACTATGGTGATGAGATTCTTCGCAAAACCGTTAATTTACGGTCAATTGAGTCATTGGAACTTTAATCCGATACTTGCAGAAACATCAAAAGAAGATTCAAATAATCATTCGGAAAGCAAAAGACCGTTGTTGCAATCAGTTTTCTCATGATTGCAACAACGGTTTTTGATGAAACGATTGCGGTTCGCTTACAGCTTCGGCAGGTACTTCTTCAGTTCGAACGGAGTGACCTGCTTGCGGTATTCCTCCCATTCCTGACGCTTGTTGCGCAGGAAGTATTCGAACGCGTGCTCGCCGAGCACGCTGGCCACGAAGTCTGACTTCTCCATAACCTTCAACGCCTCGTCAAGAGACTCCGGCAATGGCTGGATGCCCATGGCCTGCCGTTCCGCATCGGTAAGCTCCCACACGTCGTCGCTGGTGGGCTCGCCCAGCTGCATCTGCTTGTCGATGCCGTCAAGGCCTGCTGCCAAGAGCACCGAATATGCGAGGTATGGGTTGGCGACCGGGTCGAGCGCACGGAATTCCATGCGGGCGGAATTGCCCTTGCCTGGCTTGTACTGCGGAATGCGCAGCAGCGCGGAACGGTTGTTGTGGCCCCAGCAGATGTAGCTCGGAGCCTCGTTGCCGCCCCACAGGCGCTTGTAGGAGTTGACGTACTGGTCGGTGACCGCGCAGATTTCGGCCGCGTGGTACAGGATGCCGGCCGCGAACTGTCGTGCGGTGACGGACATGTTGAATTCCTGGCCCGCCTCGTAGAACGCGTTGGCGTCGCCTTCGAACAGGCTCAAGTGGGTATGCATGCCGGAACCTGGAGCGTCGGAAAGCGGCTTCGGCATGAAGCTGGCGTGAATGCCGCGCTCCAGCGAAATCTCTTTGACGACGGTGCGGAAGGTCATGATGTTGTCGGCCGTGGTGAGCGCGTCCGCATAACGCAGATCGATCTCGTTCTGGCCTGGACCCGCCTCATGATGCGAGTATTCCACCGAAAATGCCCATCTGTTCGAGCATGTTGACGTGGCGCGGCGGAAGTCCATGCCTGGGCTGCGCGGCACATGGTCGAAATAGCCGCCCTCATCGATTGGGGTTGGCGTCTGGGGACCAAATCATCCTGTCTTTCGAACAGATAGAATTCGATTTCCGGATGCACGTAGAAAGTGAAGCCTTTTTCCTTGGGCTTTCGACAGAGCCTGCTTCAGCACATGACGCGGATCGCCCAACGACGGCTCGCCATCAGGGGTAAGCACGTCGCAGAACATGCGCGCGGTGCCTTGCGGGCCTCCACGCCACGGCAGAATCTGGAATGTCGACGGGTCGGGCTTGACGATCATATCGTCTTCGGACACACGGGTGAGGCCTTCCACGGCGGAACCGTCGAATCCGAGCCCTTCCTCGAACGCAGCTTCCAATTCAGCCGGTGCGATAGCCACGGACTTCAGCGTTCCCAACACATCCGTGAACCATAGACGAATGAAGCGCACGTCGCGTTCCTCGACCGTGCGCAAAGCAAACTCTTGCTGTTTATCCATAGTGCCCAATCGTTCCATGCGCATGTTACGAAAGTCGTTAACACGCGCCGAATATGACGAGACCGTCCACGTTGTGGACGGCCGTATCGTCATGGGTTTGCGAACAATGCTCAACGTGCGACTTCAAGCGCCTCTTCCAAAGTGAAGGCGCGCGCATACAGCGATTTGCCGAGAATCGCGGAATCCACGCCCAGATCGGCAAGTTCCTTGATGGCGCGCAGGTCATCGAGCTTGGAAATGCCACCGGACGCGGTGACCTTCGCATCAGTGCGTTCCGCAACCTCACGCAGCAGATCGATGTTCGGACCGCTCATCATGCCGTCGCGTGCCACGTCGGTGACCACGTAACGAGAGCAGCCAACGGAATCCAGGAACGCCATGGTTTCGAACAGATCGCCGCCTTCCTTCACCCATCCGCGGGCTGCGAGGGTGTGGCCGCGCACGTCAAGGCCGACGGCCACGCGGTCGCCGTACTTCTTGATGACGGAAGCGGTCCAATCCGGATTCTCAAGCGCTGCCGTGCCAATGTTCACACGGGCGGCGCCTGCTTCCAAAGCTGCGTCGAGGGATGCGTCGTCGCGCACGCCACCGGACATTTCGATATTGACCTTGTCGCCAAGCTCCTTGACGATGGCGCGCAGCTGGTCACGGTTGTTGCCCGTGCCGAATGCCGCGTCAAGGTCGACCAGATGAATCCATTCCGCACCGGACTCGACCCACGTGCGGGCAGCCTCCAGCGGCGAACCGTAATCGGTTTCCGAACCGGATTCGCCCTGACGCAGGCGAACGGCCTTGCCATCACGAACATCGACTGCGGGAAGCAATGTCAAAGACATGTCTGTACCTCTCTGTGATCAACCGACCGCCACTAAACGGCAATCGCAAATAAATGTACCAAGTGGTCGTTTTAAAAGCGTATATGTCAAGGCATCGTCGAAACAATCATCGGCGATCTCGCACCATCAGAACGTCGCAATCCAATTGCGCAGCAGCTGCGAGCCCGCTTCGGCGGATTTTTCAGGGTGGAACTGCGTGGCGAACAGCGGACCACGCTCGTAGGCCGCCACGAAACGGCTACGTCCGTACGTGCACCAGGTCACGCGCTCCTCGGCGTCATCGAAATCAAGCTGGTCGCCGGACGTGTCGGCGGGAGCGGCACTCATCGCGGCGAAGGAATGTACGAAATAGAAACGTTCGCCTTCCACACCCTTCATGAGCACGGAACCTTCCGGCGCTTCGACGGTGTCCCATCCCATGTGAGGCACCACATCGGCGTCAAGCAGTTCCACGTCGCCCTTGATCAGGCCAAGGCCCGGAGTGCCGGTGCCGTGTTCCATACCGCGTTCGAACATGATCTGCTCGCCCACGCACACGCCGAGCACCGGTCGCCCGGCACGCAGACGATCCTTGATCACGGTGTCTCCGCCCACCGACTTGAGTCCTTCCATGCATGCGCCGAAAGCGCCCACGCCGGGCACTACCAGACCGTTGGCTTCCAAGGCCTGCCGATGGTCGGAAGTGAGGGTCACGTCAAGGTCGAGATCAGCCAGTGCACGAACCATGGAACGCACGTTGCCGAAACCATAATCGAAAACCACCACGGAAGTCATGGGCGTTCTCCTTCTTGTGTCATTCGTTGTTCTGTGGCGCGAGTCGTCTTGTGTCGCATAACGCATGTTCGGCAGGATGACTCGCGTTTACCGTCGTTAACTGATGCTTGATGTGCTGCGTCCGAACCGCGTATGCTCGGCGATAATGCTCATCGCCGCATCCCGATCAAGGTCAGCGGAATCGAAAATGGTCATATCCGCCTGTTCCAGCGCGTTCATATCGGTGATGCCCAGCATGAGATCCTCAACGAACGGCGCGGTGGAGGTGAATAGCACCGGCGGAGCGAAGGTTTTGCCCGCTCTGCCTTCCACGTACATCGTCGCTTCGAGCTTGTCCGCACGGTTGACGGCAAGAATCGCGGGCATGCCGGCAACGACGATCGTCATGTCTTTGACCGCCGCTTCCGGACCGTCTCCGTCGAGATTGCGCAGTACCGCGACAGCACCTTGCGCCGATCCGATGCATTGCGCGGAAATGTCGGACAATTCGCAGAATGCCGACAGCAATCGTGGCGAGGTCAGTCTGGTGATGATCACCGCCACTTTCGCGCGATTGCCAAGCAGTCCCTGCAGCTCGTCTTCGAATTTCAACGAATCCTCAGCCGCGTTGAGCATGTCGTCGACTTCCGAGGATTCGGAGGATTCCGGGTTATCGGAAGCTTCGGAGGAATCGAAAGCTTCAGATGGCGGATTGTCCGCCCGCTCATGCTTGGACGCTTCGGCATCCTTGAATTCCTGCTCGAAGCCGGCCATGGCCGCTTCCAGCTCCTCTTCGCTGAAATGCATGCCGTCGGCGTTGAGGTCACCGAAATCGTTTGATCCATCGAATCCTTGGAAATCGTCGAAATCGTTATTTCGATCGTCGCTCATCACAGAGCGCCCTTCGTGCTCGGAATACCGTCGACACGCGGATCCGACTCGATGGCGAAACGAAGCGCACGTGCCAAGGCCTTGAACTCGGCTTCGGCGATGTGGTGCGGATCACGGCCGGAGATCACCTGCAGATGCAGGCAGATTCCGGCATGCATGGCGATGGATTCCATAACGTGACGCACGAGGGAGCCGGTGAAATGGCCGCCGATCATGCAGTATTCGAAGCCTTCCGGCTCGCCGGTGCACACGCAGTACGGACGCCCGGAAATATCGACCACGGCCTTGGCAAGCGCCTCGTCCAACGGCACGGTCGCATCAGCGAAGCGACGGATGCCGCGCTTGTTCCCCAGCGCCTGCTTCAACGCCTCACCGAACACGATGGCGATGTCTTCGACGGTATGGTGCGCGTCGATGTCGGTGTCACCCGTGGCCTTGATGGTCAGGTCAATCAGCGAATGCTTGCCGAGCGCCGTCATCATATGGTTGTAGAACGGCACCGACGTGTCGATGTCAGTTTTGCCGGTGCCGTCGAGATTCAGGCTCAGTTCGACCTTGGATTCGCTGGTTTCACGAACGATGGTTGCGGTACGCGCCATGTTGCGACTCCTTTTGGAAAATGTTCGGTCCTGTTGTGTTGGTTCAGTCCCGTATGTGCTCAGTCTTGTTCCACAATACGCAACACTTCGACCAAGGCTTCACGGAAACGCGCCATTTCCTCGTCGGTGCCCATGCATACGCGCATCCAGCCGTCAGGGCCGACGGTGCGGATGAGCACACCACGCTTGAGCAGTTCGTCGAAGATGCGGTCGCGATCGTCGAAATGACCGCCGAACAGAATGAAGTTGGACTGCGTCTCGGCCACTTCGAGCGGTTGGCCCTTGTAGGTTTGTTCCTTGAGCCATGCCGCGGTCTGATTGCGGGTGTCACGCAGGTGCGCCACACGGCTGAGCTGTTCGTCGGTATGTTCGAACGCGGCAAGCGCGGCTGCCTGGGTGACGGCCGACAGGTGGTACGGCATACGCACGATGCGCACACAGTCGATAATGCCCTTGTTGGCGGCCAGATAGCCGACTCGCGCGCCTGCGAAGGCGAACGCCTTGCTCATGGTTCGGCTCACGGCGAGATTCTCATACTCGCCGATGAGTTCGAGCGCGGTGGGCGTGCCCGGATCACGGAATTCGATGTAGGCTTCGTCCACCACGACCACCGGATGCACGCCTTCGGCGGCACCGGCCACTTCAGCGGTTTCGGCGGCGCCGAGCACGCGCTTGAGATCGTCCATCTTCAGCGGTGTGCCGGTCGGATTGTTCGGGCTGGTGAGCACGATCATGGCCGGCTTGACGTCTTCGATGGCCTTGATGGTGGCGTCGACGTTCAGCGAGAAATCCTCGTTGCGGTGCGCCAGCTTCCATGTGGTGAACGTGTCGCGGGCGTATTCCGGATACATCGAATACGTCGGATCGCAGCCGAGCGCAATGCGTCCTGGACCGCCGAAAGCTTGGAACAGCTGCAGCATGATCTCGTTGGATCCGTTGGCACCCCACAACTGGTCGACTTCCAGCTTGACGCCGGACTCGCGTTCGAGATAGTCGCAGAATGCCTGACGCAACGCGATATGCTCACGATCCGGGTAACGGTTGAGCGTCAGAGCGATTTCCTTGACTCGCTGCGCGATGGTTTCGACCACTGCCGGTTCCGGCGCATACGGATTCTCGTTGACGTTGAGGCATACCGGCACGTCCAATTGCGGCGCACCGTACGGCTCCTCACCAATCAGATCGTTGCGCAGCGGAAGATATGCCGGAATGGCGTTGCTGGAAGTCTCACTCATCGAAGGCCTGCCTGCTCTTCCTGTTCCTTGATGGTTTCCTTGTTGTACGGATCGTCGATGAAACGGCTCAGCACGCTTTCACCGTGTGCCGGCAGATCTTCGGAGACGGCGAAGGCGTTCACACGAGCAGCGAGGGTCTTCAATCCCTGCTCGTCGTATTCGATGACTTCGACCGGCTTCATGAAGGTGTGCACGCCCAGACCGGAGGCGAAGCGTGCAGTGCCGGAAGTCGGCAGCACGTGGTTGGAGCCGGACATGTAGTCGCCCAGCGGCACCGGAGAGTACGGGCCACGGAAGATGGCACCGGCGTTGCGAATCTTGGCGATCACGGCATCCGGGTCGGCGGTCTGGACCTCAAGGTGTTCGGCGGCATACGCATTGGCCGCGTCAATGGACTGCTCGATGCCATCGGTGAGGATGATGCCGGACTGGCGTCCGCGTAGCGACGTGTTCACACGCTCGGAGTGCTCGGTGCGCGGCACACGGTACTTGAGGTTCTCCTGCACCTGTTCGGCAATCTCTTCGCTGTCGGTGATGAGCACGGAACCGGCGAGTTCGTCATGCTCGGCCTGACCGATCAGATCGGCGGCCAGCCAGCTCGGGTTGGCACCCTTGTCTGCGATGATGGCGATTTCGGTCGGTCCTGCCACGGCGTCGATGCCGACGATGCCGGACACCATGCGCTTGGCGGTAGCGACGAAGATGTTACCCGGACCGGTGATCTTGTCGACCGGATCGCACAGGATTTCGCCGTCCTGCGGTTCGGAACCCTTGGCGCCGTAAGCGAACATGGCCACGGCCTGAGCGCCGCCGACCGCATACACTTCGTCAACGCCGAGAATGGCGCAGGTGGCGAGAATGGTCTTGTCAGGCAGACCGTCGGCATTGTTACGGCTCGGCGGGGTTGCGATGGCGAGGGATTCCACGCCGGCGGCCTGTGCCGGGACCACGTTCATGATGACGGAGCTCGGGTAGACGGCCTTGCCACCCGGCACATACAGGCCGACACGCTGCACCGGAATCCAACGCTCGGAAACGCGCGCGCCTTCAGCCAGATCGGTGTGGAACGGCGCCGGCACCTGGGAAGCGGACACGGCGCGGGAGCGGCGCACGGATTCTTCGATGGCGGCACGCACTTCCGGATCCAACTCGTCGACGGCGGTCTTCATGGCTTCCACCGGCACGCGCAGGTTCTCCGGACGAATATGGTCGAATTTCTCCGCGAAGTCACGCAGGGCCGCAGCACCGCGGGCCTTCACATCGTCAAGGATGGGCTGCACGAGATCGGTGGCCTCGTTGGTGCCCATCTCGGCGCGAGGCATAGCCTCCAGCATTTCAGCTCGGGTCAGCTTCTTGCCACGCAGGTCAATGATTCGCATATAGTTTTCTTCGCTCATAACGCCCCATGGTAACAACGTGATGTCACGAGAACGCCCGCGCGTCTCAAGTTCAGCCGCATAGTGAGATATTCGGCTGAACTTTCGGCATCATCCCCACGACCGGTCAGCCCAAAGGCAGAGAACTGGGACCGAAAAGGATTTTGATTTCGGCGAACAGACTCGTGTCGCGGCGTACGCGGAAACGGTCGCCGAACGTCAGTACCTTGGCGTTGCCCTTATCGTCCATCAAGGCGAGCTTCACTTCGCAGGGTCCAGGATGATTTGAAAGAATCTGCCCCAACTGCTGCACATGCGATTGGTCAAGCGCAATCGGCGGCAGCATAATCGTCACCGGCTTCTCATCCTGCGCTTCCAACGTCGGCACGTTGAATTCCGTGGCACGCATGCTTACCGTCTCATCGCGTTTCTCAACCTGTCCGCGAATCTGCACCACCGTGTCGACCGCCAGTTCGGGAGCGGCGGCCTCATACACTTTGCCGAAGAACATGCACTGGATGGAGCTTTCCAAATCCTCGATGGTCACAATCGCCCAAGGATTGCCCTTCTTCGACATACGACGGTCCACGTTCGTGATCAAACCCGCCACCGTCACCTGCTGGCCGTCAGGCATATTCGCCGCGCGATCGATCAGATGCGCGATCGACATTTCACGCAACGACACCAGAATCGACTGCATGCCGCTCAACGGATGGTCGGACACATACAAGCCAAGCATTTCACGTTCGAAATTCAGCTTGGTTTTCTTATCCCACTCCTCCACATCGGGCACATTCACCATGGCATCGCCCATGCCCGCATCGTCTTCGCCGGCATCTTCCAAATCGGAGAACAAATCAAACTGGCCTTCGGCCTGCTTGCGTTTCAAACCGACCACCGAATTAATCGCAGCCTCATGAATCGTAAACAAGGCACGACGGTTCGGATCGATCGAATCAAACGCACCGGCCTTGATCAACGATTCAACCAATCGACGATTCAACGCCTCCATCGGCACACGCCTGATGAAATCAGGGAAATTCACATACTTGCCATGATCGTTCTCACGTTCCTTGACAATCGCATCAACCGCAGCCTTGCCAACGTTACGGATGGCGCCAAGACCGAAACGCACCACATCGCCGACAGCGGAATACTCGTACACCGACTCGTTCACGTCAGGAGACAACACCTGGATGCCCATGCGACGAGCCTCGCCCAAATACAACGCGGTCTTGTCTTTGTTCGTACTCGAACCCTGCAGCAACGCGGCCATGAATTCCACCGGATAATGCGTTTTCAGATATGCAGTCCAATATGAAATCAAACCGTATGCGGCCGAATGCGCCTTGTTGAACGCATAGCCCGAAAACGGCACAAGAATATCCCACACGGCCTGCGCCGCCTCCTGGGAATACCCATGCTCCTTCATGCCCGCGAAGAACGGCACCTTCTCCTTGGCCAGCACCTCGGGCTTCTTCTTGCCCATTGCTCGACGCAACACGTCTGCCTTGCCCAACGAATAACCCGCCAGAATACGCGCGGCCGACTGCACCTGCTCCTGATACACGATCAGACCATACGTTTCGTCAAGCACTTCCTTCAACGGCTCGGCCACTTCAGGATGAATCGGCGTGATCTTCTGCAAACCATTCTTACGCTTCGCATAATTCGTATGCGAATCCATATCCATCGGACCAGGACGATACAACGCGATCAATGCGGAAATATCGTTGAAGTTGTTCGGCTTCAACGTTTTCAGCAACGAACGCATACCATCAGAATCCAACTGGAACACGCCAAGCGTGTCACCTCGCGACAACAGATCGTACGTGGCACGATCGTCCAATGGAATCTTCGTATGGTCGATACGCGTCTTGCCATTCGCCTCGATATTGTTCAACGTATCGCGAATAACCGTCAAGTTGGAAAGACCAAGGAAGTCCATCTTGACTAAACCAAGCGTTTCACACGTATGATACTCCAACGTGGTCGTAACCGTACCATCGGTACGTTCCAGCAGCGGCGACGTATTCGAAATCGGCTCGCTACCCATGATCGTGGCGCACGCATGCACACCGGTCTGACGGATCAAGCCTTCGATACCCATCGCCTCATCCGTGACGCGCTTCACATCCGGATCGGAATCATAAAGCTCACGGAATTCGCGGGCCTCCGCATAACGCTTCGAACTCGGCTCGAAAATATCATGCAGCGGAATATCCTTGCCACCCGTCTGCGCCGGCGGCAACGCCTTGGTGATGCGCTCGCCCATGGAGAATTCGTAGCCCATGATTCGTGCGGAATCCTTCAGCGCCTGTTTGGTTTTGATGGTGCCGTAGATCACGCATTGCGCGACCTTGTCTCGCCCGTACTTGTCTCCGACATAGTCAAGCACGCGACCGCGGCCGTCCGGATCGAAATCGACGTCGATATCAGGCAGCGACACACGTTCCGGGTTAAGGAATCGTTCGAAGATCAAGCCGTGCTTGATTGGATCGAGTTCGGTGATGCCCATGGCATACGCCACCATGGCGCCTGCCGCGGAGCCACGGCCAGGCCCGACCATCACACCATGCGATTTGGCCCAGTTGATGTAGTCGGCCACCACAAGGAAGTATCCGCAGAACTGCATCTGACAGATCACACCGCATTCGTAATCGGCCTGCTTGAGCACTTCGATCGGCGGATGCCCGTCATAACGCCGTTCCAAGCCTTCCTCGACTTTTTTCAGGAACAGCGACGTCTCATCCCAACCTTCCGGGCAGTCGAATTGGGGCATGAACGCGCCATCTTCATGATCGTCGAACATGACATTGCAGCGTTCGGCGATTTCCAACGTATTGTCGCATGCTTCGGGAATGTCTTTGAACAGCTCACGCATTTCTTCGGCGGATTTCAGATAGTAGCCGGTGCCGTCAAATTTGAATCGTCCCGGCTCGTCAAGCGTGGATCCCGAATTGATGCACAGCATGGCATCCTGAGAGCCGGCGTCTTCGGCGCGCACGTAATGGGAATCGTTGGTGGCGAGCAGCGGCGCGTTCAGTTTTTTCGCAATATCCAGCAGACCGTCGGTCACCTGTTTTTCGATTTTCAGACCGTGGTCCATGAATTCGATATAGAAATTGTCACGTCCGAAAATATCCTGCAATTCGCCTGCCGCACGTAATGCCTCGTCGAATTGGCCGAGCAGCAGTCGCGTTTGGATGATGCCCGACGGGCATCCGGAAGATGCGATAATGCCTTTCGAATATTTGGCAAGGATTTCCTTATCCATTCGGGGGTATCGCATGACACGTCCCTCGAGATTCGCGTCAGTGGACGCCTTCATCAGATTGACAAGGCCCTCATCGGTTTCCGCCCACATCGTAAGGTGGGTGATCAGGCCACCGCCGGATACGTCGTTGGGGTTGCGCCTGCGATGTTGCGGATCGATATCGGGATTCCAGTTGGTATCCCAGCTGACGCGGGTTTGATCTTGGCGTGCGGTTTCCGGCGTCACATACGCTTCAATGCCGATAATCGGTTTGACGCCTTCCTTGACCGCAGTGCTCCACATTTCGTATGCGCCATGCATGTTGCCGTGGTCGGTGATGCCGACGGCCGGCATGTTGAGTTCTTTGGCGCGCTTGACCAGATCCGGAATCTTTGACGCCCCGTCAAGCAGTGAATAATGCGTGTGATTATGCAGTTGCACGAAATTTCCGGAAGTAGCCATACGTTCCAATCTACCGGTGATTGGTGACGTGCGATCACACTTCAGGCTTGTCTTGTGTGTCGTGCCTGCCGCGCATCACGTCGAGCGCATGCTGCAAATCAGCTGGATAATGCGATTTCACCGTGGTCCACACATGGGTTCGCGGATGGCGGAATTCAAGTTGCTTGGCGTGCAGCCACTGCCGTTCCAATCCCAATGCCTCACCCAACTGCGGATTGGCACCGTACATGGCGTCTCCCGCAAGCGGATGCCCGATGGACGAGAAATGCACGCGGATCTGATGGGTTCGACCGGTTTCCAGATTCACGGAAACCAGCGTCGCCTCACCGAAACGTTCCATCACATCCCAATGGGTGATGGCTTCTTTGCCGGCGGGCGTAACGCAAAAACGAAAATCGGAGACTTTGGCACGTCCGATCGGCGCTTCGATCGTGGCCTTGTTTTCCTTGAGATTGCCTTGCACGAGCGCATGATAGGTTTTGACGACTTCATGTTCGGCGAACTGCCTGCGCATTTCCACGTAGGCGAGGTCAGATTTGCACACGAGCATCAATCCGGATGTGCCCACGTGAGGCGGGATACGATACCCTGACGTCCCGCGGCGCCGTAGGAGGTGATGTGCACTCCCCTGTCGATCAGGCTGCCAAGCACCGTCGGACCGGTCCAACCGACGGAAGCGTGAGCAGCCACACCCACTGGCTTGTCGACCACTATGACGTCATCGTCTTCGTAGACCACTGCCATATCTCGTGCGATCGGTTCAGGCTCGGTCCGTTCCTCGACAATATCGAATTCGACGGTTTCGCCTGATTGCAGAGTCGATGATTTGGAAATGTCACGACCAAGCACGCGCGCCTGTCCACTTTCGATGAGTTCCGCGGCCTTGGCTCGGGAGATACCAAGCATCTTGGCCACGGCCACATCGAATCGTTTGCCGACAAGCGCGTCGGGTGCGGGAACAAGACGGCTCATGCGTTCTGGTCTCCGGTCGTCTGTTTCGTCTGTTCTGCGGCCTGTTCGTCAAGATCCTTCTGGCTGAAGGGCTCTCCGACAAACAGCAGTACGACGGCGGCGACGCCCGCCACCATCAGGAAAATATCCGCAACATTGCCGACCGACCATCCGTAATTGAGGAAATCGACGACCTTGCCATTAAGGAAACCTTCGGCATACATCACACGATCGATGAGATTGCCCAATGCTCCTGCGAAAGCAAGAGCGAACACCACCGTCCATTTCATGGAAATGGTACGGATTGCCAGTACGGCCAACGCCACGCACGCCACGATGGCAAGCAACGAAATCAACCAGGTCATGTTGGATCCCATGCCCAAGGACGCACCCGGATTATGCACCAGCGTGAATGAGAGGATGCCCGGAATCACACGTACCGTCTGCCCGTCGGCAAGCGCCGACTGCGCCCATGCCTTGCTGATCTGGTCGAGTACCAGTGCCACAACGGCGATACACGCAAAGACGGCCACGCGGGTGCGCAGCCGTCTTTGATCATTTGTCATGATGTCAGACACAGCCTAATCTCAGTCGTCCTGGGAGTCCTGATCATAGTTGTTCGTGTCGGACACCTGGGACACGAGCTGGCCGAGAAATTCGGTAAGACGTGCACGGTATTCGGTTTCGAACTGCTTGAGGCCCTGAATGTTGCCTTCGATGACCTTGGTCTGCGCTTCGAGATTGTCGCGGACCTGCTGGGCGTAGTCGTCGGCTGCGGTACGGGTCTTCGAATCGTAGTCGAAGGCGCGCTTCTGCACTTCGGACTCGTATTCGTCGGCTTCGTTGTGCTTCGTGGAGAAGTAGGTATCACCATCCTGGGTCTTCTGAGCAAGGTAGGCGTCGCCTTCCTGCGTCTTCTGAGCAAGATAGGCGTCGCCTTCCTGAGTCTTCTGATCCAAGTAGGTATCACCCTCCTGCGTCTTCTGAGCAAGATAGGCGTTACCTTCCTGAGTCTTCTGATCCAAGTAAGCATTACCTTCCTGAGTGCGCTGCGCCAGATAGTCATCGCCTTCCTGAGCACGCTTGGTCAGATAGGCATCGCCTTCCTGAGTCTTCTGGTTCAAGTAGCCATCAGCCTTGGCACGAGTGTCAGCCGAATACTGATCGGCTTCGGAACGGGTGCCTTCGGAGTAGTTGTCGGCTTCGATGCGAGTGCGGTTGGAGTAATCGTTGGCATTGCCGATGAGCTCATCGTACCTACGCTGGGACTCGTCGGTGATTTCCTTAGCCTTGGCTTTGCCCTTGTCGACGTACTGGTCGTGCAGCTGCATAGCCAGGGTCAGCATGGCGGTGGCACGCTCCGGCTCCGTGTTGGCGCTGGCTGCGGCTCCTGCAATCTTCTGCAGGCTTCCGGTTTCGGTACTCGGTTCGACCTTGGCGACCTGCTCGCGCAGCTGGGCTTCACGCTGCTGCGATTCCTGCAGCTGCTGTGCAAGCTGCTGAATCTGCGCGGCCTGCTGCTGGGCACGCTCATCCTGCTGCTGGGACTGTGCCGCATGCTGCTGCGTGAGCTGCTGAGCTTGGGCGACCTGCTCCTGAGCCTCTTCAAGCCTTGCATTGAGCTGCTGGATCTCAGCCGCCTGCTGCTGGGCCACCACAACCTGCTGCTGTGCGGAAGCCAGCTGACGGGACAGGTCTTCGGTCTGTGCACGGAATGCGTCGCGCTCATGCTGCATGGAGGTCAGCTGTTCGCCCAGATCCGCCTGGCCTGCAGCTTCAGCCGCCTGTGCGGTGAGCTGGTCGACCTGTGCGGACAGGCGATCCACCTGACCCTTGAGCTGTTCGTTCTGAGCCGACAGAGCACGGTTGCTTTCCTCAGCCTCGGTGAGCTTGGCTGCTGCGACCTGTGCGGCCTGAGCTGCCTGATCACCAGCGCCAGCTGCCTGCTCGGAGGCGGACTTCAATGTCGCGTTCTCCTGCTGCAGGGACTGAACCTGGGCGCTGAGCTCGGAAATCTTGGAGTTGAGCCCCGCAACATCCGGGCCGAGGGACTGAGTAGCCTGGCCGCTGGCAACCGCCTGCTTGCCAAGGGCCTCCACCGTCTCGGTTACCTGATCGAGAAAATCGTCGACTTCATCGACGTCATACCCCTCCTTGAACCTCACGGTCTGGAAGGTATGCTCTCTGATATCTTTCGGCGTCAACAGAGCCATAAATCTTACACCTCGCTTTGGGCTTGATGCCTTGCTGTTGTTGCTTTCATTGTTCGACTCTAGCACGGGACCACCGATTTTTTGCGAAAAATCGGCATTTGACATACATTAAATAAGGAAATCAATAGCAATGAGAATGAAATAAAGAACGATGAATGCCACATCGAAGTAGATGGGACCCATTGGAATAGGGCGGATATATTGGCGTAGCCAGCGCAGTGGGGGCTCCGTCAACTGGTAAACCGCGTCGATCAACGACGACACCAACCCCCGTGGACGCCATGCCGATGCCAACACAGCAACCCAATCGAGAATCATGCGAATGAACAGCACCAGAATGTAGGCATTCACCAAAAAGTGGACGATGCTACCGATCAAAGACAAAATCATGGAGCACCACCTTAGCAACAGAACATAACAAAGCCCCCATCACGGGTGACGGAGGCTTCATGCAGTCTGCTTTCGCAACGGCTTTCGTCTATATCAGTCGGCGAACAAATCGTGCGACGAGTTATTCGCCTGCGGTTCCTCAACCTTGATGTTCACCTGAGCTGGGCTCAGCAGGAACACGCGCGGAGTGACACGTTCGATGGAGCCACGCACGCCAAAAACCACACCCGCGGAAAAGTCCACAATGCGATACGCCACGGCCTCGGCCACACCGGTCAGGTTCAGCACCACCGGAACGCCGTCGCGAATGGCACGTCCGACCAGCTGAGCGTCCTCATAGGATTTCGGGTGAATCGTGGTGATACGACTCACCCTTCCGCCTTGGAACGGGTTGGCTTTGGTCTGCTCGCGCGGTGCGGACGTCGCGGCAGGAGTCGAAGCCATCGGGGTCACGGAATGGTCGGAATCGAACGAGGTTTCGCTGCTCTCAGCCTCCTCGTTGAAATCCTCGTCACCTTCGGCAACGTCGGTCATGCCCAAATAGGACATCGCGCTTTTCATAAAACCTGCCATGAACGATCCTTTCGCGTCTTCGCGTTGCTTTTAGCGCAGGAAATCCGGAATATCCAAATCGCCGGCGTCGTTCGAAGACACCACTTCATGCTCGGTGGTCTGGTCGAATGACGGAACGACGGGTTCCGGAGTGGACGGAATATAAGTGGACAGCGGCTGCACCTTCGGGGCTTCCGGAGTCTGAATAAGCTGAGGCTGGGGCTGCTGCGGAACCGCCGCTGCCCTCGGGGCTGCGGACAACGCCGACAGCGGCACCGTGCTTTCCGCAGGCTCTGCCTGCTTCTGGGCTTCAGCCTGAGCCGCCTTCTTGGAGTTGGCATCAAAGCCTGCGGCGATAACAGTGACACGCACTTCGTCGCCGTAAGCGTCGTCGAGGGAAAGACCCCAGATGATCTGTGCTTCCGGATGGATGGCCTTGCCCACCAGCTGGGTGGCGGCGGCCGCTTCCTGCAACTTCAGATCGGACGGGCCGGCGATATTGATCAGCGCGCCGTGGGCACCCTCGATGCTTTCTTCCAGCAGCGGCGAGCTGATGGCGATTTCAGCTGCCTGAGTGGCGCGATCCTCGCCTCGTGCGGAACCGATGCCGAACAGTGCGGTGCCCGCGCCACGCAGAATAGCGTTGACATCGTTGAAGTCGACGTGAATGTACGAGTTCGAAGAAATCAGGTCGGTGATGCCCTGCACGCCGGCCAGCAAGGCGGTGTCGGCGGTCTTGAACGCATCGACGATGCCGATGGTGCGATCGGAAAGCTCAAGCAGTCGATCGTTCGGAATCACGATCAGCGCATCGACTTCCTTGCGCAGATTCTCAATGCCAAGTGCTGCGGAAGCCGCACGCTGGGGACCTTCAAAGCTGAACGGGCGGGTAACCACCGCAATGGTCAGGGCACCCTGCTGATGCGCGGCGCGAGCCACGATCGGGCTTGCACCGGTACCGGTGCCACCACCCTCACCGCAGGTCACGAACACCATATCGGCGCCCTTGAGCGATTCCTCGATATCAGACTGATGATCCTGAGCGGCCTTGGCACCCTTCTCCGGGTCGGCACCTGCGCCAAGCCCGCGGCTGGTGGCATCGTTCAAGGAGATCTTGACATCGGCGTCGGAACGCATCAGGTCCTTCGCGTCAGTATTGATCGCAATGAATTCAACACTTTGAAGACCCTCGGCAATCATGCGATTGACGGCATTACCGCCAGCTCCACCAACACCGACAACCTTGATATTCGTTTTGTCGTTGAAATTGTCAGTCTGGGCAATCTCGCTCACCATAGTCTCCTGTCACTCGCGTTTACGCACAACTTTATCGCAGACACGCTGCAGTACGCGCACTTTTCGCCGTGTGTAACGGCGTTTTTTCACTTTTTTATTGCTAACGTGTTCATTTCGCCTGCGATTTACCCTCTTTCGGTGCCCCCACGACGATTTAACCACATCAGCATGTCATATTCAATAGCTGGCGTCCATAGGATCATCCCCAAACAACGCCTGACGTTCATCATGCGATGTTTCCCGTGATTCCAACCATCCGTAAGGCAGATGCACTTTCTTTGCGAAGCGCACGCGCCCCCTTGGCTTGTCGACCACTCGCTCGGGAAAACAGATGTTGGGATCCAGCTTGCCTATTTCGGCTCTGACATCCTCAAGATTTTCACATTCCATGAACGCGCGACGGGTGGAGCCTCCAACGGGGAATCCCTTGAGATACCACGCGATATGCTTACGCAGATCATGCACGGCCATCTGCTCATCGCCATCATAGAATTCGGTCAACAGTTCCGCATGGCGTTCAACCACACGGCACACATCTCCTAACGTGGGGTCAACACGCTTGTCGCTGCCAGCGAACGCATTCTTGATATCGGAGAACAGCCATGGCCTGCCTTGGCAGCCGCGGCCAATCGCAACGCCGGCGCAACCGGTTTCGGCAACCATGGCAAGCGCATCGTTCGCACCCCAAATATCGCCGTTGCCGAACACTGGAATGTCAAGCGCTTCGACCAGCTCGCCAATCCGGCTCCAGTCGGAATGCCCGCCGTAATATTCGGCGGTGGTACGCGCGTGCAAGGTCACCGCCTTGCAGCCTTCCTCCTGCGCGATATGGCCCGCTTCCAAGAACGTTTCATGCTCATGGTCGATGCCGACGCGGATTTTAGCCGTCACCGGCACGTTGGCAGCATCGCAGACCTTGACCACACGCTGGATGATCTCGCGAAACAGATCCGTCTTCCACGGCAAAGCCGATCCGCCGCCGCGTCGGGTCACTTTCGGCACGGGGCATCCGAAGTTCAGATCGACATGGTCGGCCATGTTCTCGTCGATGACGATTTTCGCGGCCTGTTCCACGATCGCCGGGTTCACACCGTACAGTTGCAGCGAACGGATTTTCTCGCTCGGCGCGAAATGGCACAACCGCAACGCTTTGGGGATTGCGTGCGACCAACGCGCGCGCGGTGATCATTTCGGCCACGTATAGACCGTCCGGTCCGTAGCTTTCGCAAATCACGCGGAACGGCCAGTTGGTGACGCCCGCCATAGGCGAAAGCACCACCGGGGTTTCAACGTGTACCGGCCCTAAATCAACAGGCTTCATAACCGGAGGAACCGACGGCCTCACCGCGTCGGAACGCGGGTCGAGCACGTCGGATTCCTCGTAAGCAGTCACAATGCTATCTGGCATAAGAACGCTATGGTAACCAGTATCCAGCTTTAATACAAGCCACCGGCTTCGGCGATCTTGACGGACTCAGGCCAAGCCTCGCCGCCCATCTCAACCGGCACCTGCGGGTAACGTACATGCTTCTCGCCAATACGTGCGGCCACATAATCAGCCACCTTGTCGAGTGCGACGCGCTCCTGCTGCATGGTATCACGTTCGCGAATGGTGACGGCCTGATCGTCAAGCGTGTCGAAGTCGACGGTGATGCACAGCGGGGTGCCGATTTCGTCTTCACGGCGATAGCGACGACCGATCGCACCGGCCTCGTCATAGTCGATCATCCAGTCATGCTGACGCAAATCGGCGGCCAGATCGTGTGCCACGGTCTGCAATTCCGGCTTCTTGCTCAACGGCAGTACAGCGGCCTTGACCGGAGCCAGGCGCGGATCAAGGCGAAGCACGGTGCGCTTATCGACGCCGCCCTTGGTATTCGGGGCCTCGTCAACGTCGTAGGCGTCAACAAGGAAGGCCATGAGGGAACGGGTCAGGCCGGCGGCCGGTTCGATGACGTACGGCACGTACTTTTCGCCGGTGGCCTGGTTGAAGTAGCTCAGATCCTCGCCGGAATGCTTGGCATGCGCGGAAAGATCGAAGTCGGTACGGTTGGCGACGCCTTCAAGCTCGCCCCCAATCGGAACCCTGGAAGCCGAACTTGTATTCGATGTCGACGGTACGCTTCGAATAGTGGGCCAGCTTCTCCTTCGGATGCTCATAATGGCGCAGGTTCTCCGGCTTCACACCAAGGTCGATGTACCACTGGGTACGCGCGTCGATCCAGTACTGGTGCCATTCCTCATCGGTGCCCGGAGCCACGAAGAATTCCATTTCCATCTGCTCGAACTCGCGGGTGCGGAAGATGAAGTTGCCCGGAGTGATCTCGTTACGGAAGGACTTGCCCATGTTGGCGATGCCGAACGGCGGCTTGGAACGCGAAGAAGTCATCACGTTCTTGAAGTCCACGAAAATGCCCTGTGCGGTTTCCGGACGCAGGTAGTGCAGCGAGTTCTCGTCTTCGACCGGTCCGAGGTGGGTGCGCAGCATCATGTTGAAGTCGCGCGGTTCGGTCCAGTTGCCACGGTGCCGCAATCCGGGCACACAATGTCTTTCAGGCCGGTTTTCCGGCAGTCTTGTCGCCATGCTTTTCGGCATAGGATTTCC
>ENA-OQHN01000152-OQHN01000152.1-human-gut-metagenome-genome-assembly--contig:-NODE-152-length-26059-cov-6.000000_pt1 | contig 26059 bp, 24 predicted proteins | sample MGYA00242564_ERZ504721 | MGnify/ENA primary metagenome ERZ504721 (study PRJEB26092, sample SAMD00036212) | human gut metagenome | host: Homo sapiens | study: EMG produced TPA metagenomics assembly of...
GAGGGCATCATCGCCAACGACCAGGTGAAAGACTTTTTCGCCGAGAAGAAATAAATGCAATGCATTAGGCGAAACGAATGTTTTCGGATCGCAAGGCCGGAAAGAATCATCCGCCGGACCGGATTCGGAAAACAACCTAAAAATTCGATTCCGCTTAATACAAAGGGCATCCTCAACGGATGCCCTTTGTATTTTCACCGACCCGCAACCCGGCAGAATAGCACCGATCATCGAGGAATCATTCGTACCTTCGTTCCTCTTGCGGTTCTTCGCCTCGACAAAACGGGAATAAATTCGCTTTGCACCACCCGATTTATCCGTATCTCTAACTTTGCCTAAATACTCCAACGCGGCAACGCTCAAAAAAATTTGGCTCCGCCGGCTGGTTGTACTATCTTTGCAGAAGACAGGAAGCGATTCGGCAATCTTTGCGTGCAAGCCCACACGATTGCTTTTATCTTTCACTATCTTTGACGTAGTCTTAAAATGTTCTCGGAAAACTGGCAACAAGTTCCCGTTTTCTCTGGGCTTTTCGTATTTTTGCAACATTACTAATATAACAATATTTTATGGGATTCTTCGATCTTTTCAAGAAAAAACAGAATACACAGCCGACGACTCCGGCGGAACGATCTCAACCGACTTCTCCGGAAAACCACCGGCCGGCTGCGGTCGAAAATACGACGAAGCAGGAAAATACCTCTCCCCAGCCGGCTGCCCGAACCGCTGACCGGGAGCAGGCGGAACTCAACTCCGGTCTGGAGAAGACCAAAACGGGCCTCTTCTCGAAACTGGCGCGGGCCGTTGCCGGTCGATCGACCATCGATACACAGGTGCTCGACGATCTGGAGGAGGTGCTCATCACCTCCGACGTAGGCGTGGAAACCACCGTGAAGATCATCGAACGCATCGAAGCCCGCGTCGCACGGGACAAGTATATGAACACCTCGGAGTTGCAATCGATCCTGCGCGACGAGATCGCCCAACTGATGGAGGAGTCGCACCGCTCGACCGAAAACTTCGGACTCGACGTCGAGGAAGGCGTCCCCTACGTCATCATGGTCGTCGGCGTGAACGGCGCCGGCAAGACCACGACGATCGGCAAACTCGCGGCCCAGCTCACCCGGGCCGGCCTCAACGTCTATATCGGCGCTGCGGATACGTTCCGTGCGGCCGCCATCGACCAGTTGGCCGTATGGGCCGAACGGGCCGGCGCCACGATGATCCGTCAGGAGATGGGCTCCGATCCGGCGTCGGTGGCCTTCGACACCTTGAAATCGGCCGTGGCGAACAAGGCCGACGTCGTACTGATCGACACGGCGGGCCGCCTGCACAACAAGGTCGGCCTGATGAACGAGCTGACCAAGATCCGCAACGTGATGGGCAAGGTTATCCCCAACGCCCCGCAGGAGGTGATGCTGGTGCTGGACGGTTCGACCGGACAGAACGCCTTCGAACAGGCCCGGCAATTCACCCAGGCCACGCAGGTCACGTCGCTCACCATCACCAAGCTCGACGGCACGGCCAAGGGCGGCGTGGTGATCGGCATCAGCGACCAGTTCCGCATTCCCGTCCGCTACATCGGCATCGGCGAAGGTATCGACCAGCTCAAGATGTTCGACCGCAAGGAGTTCGTGAACGCCCTTTTCGGCAGCGAAGCAAAATAAAATCTCCCGTGAATGAAGAAAATTAACGTCATCACCCTCGGGTGCTCGAAAAACACGGTCGATTCGGAACACCTGATGGCCCAGCTCGCAGCCGCAGGCTATACGGTCACGCACGACAGCGACCGCACCGATGCCAAAGTCGTGGTCATCAACACCTGCGGCTTCATCGGCGACGCCAAGCAGGAGTCGATCGACATGATCCTCCGGGCCGCCGCCGCCAAACAGACGGGTAAAATCGAACGGCTGTTCGTCGTGGGCTGCCTGAGCGAGCGTTATGCGGAGGAGCTGCGTGCCGAGCTGCCCGAGGTCGATGAGTTCTTCGGCGTGAAGGATTGGGACGACATCGTTCGGGCGCTGGAGGCGACTCCCCGGCCAGCGCTTGCGACCGAACGCCGGCTCACCACCCCGAAACATTACGCTTACCTGAAAATTTCCGAAGGCTGCAACTGGAAGTGCGGTTATTGCGCCATTCCCCTGATTCGGGGGCCCCACGCTTCGGTGCCGATGGAAACCCTGCTGGAAGAGGCCCGGAAGCTGGCCGCAGGCGGTGTGCGCGAACTGATCGTAATCGCACAGGACACGACCTACTACGGCCTGGACCTTTACGGCAAACGACGCCTGGCCGAACTGCTCGAAGCCTTGTGCCGCATCGACGGCATCCGCTGGATCCGGCTCCACTACGCCTACCCCACGGCTTTCCCCGACGAGGTGATCGAAGTGATGGCCCGCGAACCCAAAATCTGCAAATACCTCGACATTCCCTTCCAGCATATCTCCGACGACCAGCTCGCGGCCATGCACCGACGCCATACCAAGGCCCAGGCTTACGAACTGATCGACAAACTGAGGCAGGCCATTCCCGACCTCGCGCTGCGCACGACCCTGCTGGTCGGATATCCGGGCGAAACCGAAGCCGACTTCGAAGAGCTTCTGGAATTCGTGCGCACGGTACGGTTCGAACGACTGGGCGTATTCCCCTATTCCGAAGAGGAGGGAACCTATTCGGCCCGGAATCTGCCGGACGATGTTCCGGAAGAGGTCAAACAAAGTCGTGTAGAACGAGTAATGGCGCTTCAGAATGAGATCTCGCTCGAAAACAACCGGGCACGTATCGGTCAGTTGGAGCGGGTCATCATCGACTCCCGGCAGGGGGATTTCTACGTAGGACGGTCGCAATACGACTCGCCCGAAGTGGATCAGGAGATCCTGATTCCGGCCGCAGGCCGCAGGCTGATCCGCGGTTGCTTCTATCAGGTGCGGATCACCGCAGCCGAAGACTACGACCTCTACGGCGAACTCGAAACGAAATAAAAGACAATCATCACATCTTTCAATGTAGCGTTATCCGACAGTCGCAGGATCGAATCCGACGGTCGCTAACTCACGGCCTCCGGTCGTGTCCGCAATTCACCCCTAATTCCCTTCCCGGGAGGGGAATTGGGCCGCTACGCTTCCCATAACGGGGGACACGAAAGGATATGATCATGAAATAAAATTTTGTCGTTTGACGTTTTTTATATACCTTTGGGAAGGCGGAAAATATTTCCGGCGACAGATAAATGGCAGAGAAAAAGGTCATAAGCGATTTCGAGGCGCAGATTCGGCAGCTCATTGCCGACCATCGTCGGCTTACGGCCCTTTGCAAGGAAACAGCGGCGGAGCGCGACGTCTTGCGTAAAGAAAACCGCGATTTGCAAATGCAGGTAAAAGAGCTCGGCAAGGAGCTCGCCCGCGTACAGCTCAGCCAGGGACTCGCAGGAAATGCACCCGACCAAAGCAAAGCGATCGCACGCGTCAACCGTTTAATGCGGGAGGTGGACAAGTGCATCACCCTACTCAACAAACCCGACCGAATCGGCGAAGAGCTGTCGGGCAAGTAGGCAAGACATACGATAACGACCGAAGATATTTCATTTAACGGGAAGCAAGCGACATGGCCCAGCAACAGGCAATAAAGCTCAAAATAGCCGGTAAAAGTTACTCGTTTACGCTCAAGCACGAAGCGAACGAGGAACAGTCGCTGGCGGAGAAAGAGGAGCTCTACCGCCTGGCCGAACGCGAGGTGAATGCCTATGTCACCCGGTTCGAAAAAGCCAAATACGAAGGATTCTCGACACAGGACTGCCTGGCGATGGCCGCATTGCAGTTGGCGATTTCGAGCGTTTCGCTGGCCCGCAGCCGAGAAGTGGGCAGCGAAGATCTCCGCAGGCTGGAAGCGCTGCGCGACGAGATCGACGAATACCTGAACCGAATCGAAACCGAAAAGAAATAACAGGGAAGGATACGAGGGGGGACCGTATAGAAAAGTCCGCAAGTATCATCGTTCTTTACCATACGTTTAAGAAAAATCTACCCGCATAGATTCCTTAAAGCTTTGCGAAACTGAACAATTTTTACATTGGGGCAACTCACCACTTTCAAAATCAGGCTTCAACCCCTCGGGGTGCAGGCTGCGGCCTGCCGGTAGAAGGTTGCGATTTTCGGGAGCCCCCACACTTGACTGATCTTGCAGATTCGTCAAACAAGTTAAGGAATACTATGCGGTTTTTTTATGCACAAACCCTAATAACTAACAAATAATAACTCTCTAAAACAATGATGACAATCGTACTATCGAGCGTCCTGTCCGCCGTAGTCTGCCTGGGTATTTACATCCTGGTAACCAAATACGTTACCAAGAAGACCATCAAGGCACTGCGTGAAGCCGCCCGGAAAGAGGCGGAAGCGGAAGGCGAAATGATAAAGAAAGAGAAGATTCTCCAGGCCAAGGAGAAGTTCATCCAGCTCAAGAGCGAGCACGACCGCCAGGTCAATGAACGCAACCAGAAGATCGCCCAAAGCGAACAGCGGGCCAAGCAGATCGAAAACAACCTGCAAAACCAACAGCGCGAACTGGAAGGCAAGGTCAAGGAGAACGCCCGCCTCAAAGAGCAGATGGAAGCGCAGCTTCAGGTGCTCGAACACAAGAAGGAGGAGATCGACCGTCTGATGCACGAGCAGAACACGCGCCTCGAGCAGATTTCGGGCCTGAGCTCCGAAGATGCCAAGAGCATCCTGATCGAAAATATGAAAGCGGAAGCCAAAGCCGACGCTGCAGCCTACATCAACGAAACGATCGAGGAGGCCAAAATGACCGCCACGAAGGAGGCCAAGCGAATCATCGTGGCTTCGATCCAGCGTGTGGCGACCGAAACGGCCATCGAAAACGCCGTTACGGTGTTCAACATCGAAAGCGACGAAGTCAAAGGCCGCATCATCGGCCGCGAAGGTCGCAACATCCGGGCGCTGGAAGCTGCCACAGGCATCGAAATCATCGTGGACGACACGCCCGAAGCGATCATCCTGAGCGGGTTCGATCCCGTGCGCCGCGAAATCGCCCGCCTGGCCCTGCACCAGCTCGTAACCGACGGACGTATCCACCCGGCCCGAATCGAGGAGGTGGTCGCCAAGGTACAGAAGCAGATCGAAGAGGAGATCGTCGAAGTCGGCAAACGTACCGCGATCGACCTGGGTATTCACGGCCTGCATCCGGAGCTGATCCGTATGATCGGCAAGATGAAATACCGCTCCTCCTACGGACAGAACCTGTTGCAGCACGCCCGCGAAACGGCCAACCTGGCCGGCATCATGGCTGCCGAGCTGGGGCTCAAGCCCCCAAAACGGCCCGCCGCGCCGGTCTGTTGCACGACATCGGCAAGGTGCCCGACGACGAACCCGAATTGCCGCACGCAATTATCGGTATGAAACTCGCCGAGAAATACAAGGAGAAGCCCGAGGTTTGCAACGCGATCGGCGCCCACCACGACGAAATCGAGATGTCGTCGCTTATCGCCCCGATCATCCAGGTCTGCGATGCCATTTCGGGAGCCCGTCCGGGAGCCCGTCGTGAGGTGGTCGAGAGCTATATCAAGCGTCTGAAGGAGATGGAGGACATCGCGCTCTCCTACCCCGGCGTAGTGAAGACCTATACGATCCAGGCAGGCCGCGAGCTGCGTGTAATCGTCGGTGCGGAGAAGCTCTCCGACATGGAGTCCGAAAGCCTGTCGCACGACATCGCCAAGAAGATCCAGGACGAAATGACCTACCCGGGGCAGGTAAAAATCACCGTCATCCGCGAAACCCGATCCGTGGCATACGCAAAATAGGATATTTATCCAGATACCACCATCCGGTTTCTACAACCAAAGTCCCTTTCCCCTACCATGGAAGGGACTTTTTTTACGAAACACATGAATAAAGAGTTGCAAGCCTACGTCGAACAGGCGATCCTCCCCCGTTACGAACATTTCGACCGTGCCCACGGACCCGAACACGCCCGGACAGTCATCGAACAGAGTCTGGCACTGGCCCGGCATTACCAGGTCGATCGGCAGATGGTTTACGCAATTGCGGCCTACCACGACGTGGGACTGGAGAAAGGACGGGAGATGCACCATATCCATTCGGGGGAAATCCTCGCTGCGGATACAAAACTGCGGCAGTGGTTCTCGCCGCAGCAGATCGCCGTCATGCGTGAGGCGGTGGAAGACCACCGCGCCTCGTCGGACCACGAACCCCGCACGATTTACGGACGCATCGTTGCCGAAGCCGACCGTTGTATCGACCCGCCGACCATCGTCCGCCGCACGATACAATACGGGCTGGCGAACTATCCGGAGCTGGACCGCGAGGATCAATATCGCCGCTGTGTCGATCACCTGACACATAAATACGCGGAAGGAGGCTATCTCCGACTCTGGATCCCGGAATCGGACAATGCCCTGCGCCTCGCACGACTGCGCGAGCTGATCCGCAACCGCCAAGAGCTCCGGCGGCTTTTCGACGAAATATTCGACCGGGAGATGGCTGCGAACGGCTGAAAAACCGGACCCTATTTACCGATGCCTTTCACGGCCTTATAAAATCGGAATTGCTTCTCAGTATAACCCGTTACCGGCTCCGACCGGACGCGCAGATCTGATGTCGGATGCAAAAATCACGGATACGACAAAAAAGGGGCGGCTCTTTTGCAGAGCCGCCCCGAATCATCCGATCGGACGGAAACTATTTTTGCTGAATGAACGGAAGTTTCACGACCTCGGCCTTCATCAGCTTCTCGCGGATCACGATGGCGATCTGCGTGCCGACCTTGGCGAACTCCTTCTTCACGTAACCCATACCAATCCCCTGTTTCAGACAGGGCGACATCGTACCCGAAGTCACCTGGCCGATGATATCGCCCTCAGGAGAGGCAATCTGGTAGCCATGACGCGGAATACCGCGATCGATCATCTTGAAACCGACCAGCTTGCGGGTCAAACCGCCGGCCTTCTGCTCTTCCATCAGTTTACGGTCGATGAACTCCTTGCCATCGACGAACTTGGTCAGCCAGTTCAGGCCCGCCTCGATGGGCGAAGTCGTATCGTCGATATCATTACCGTAGAGGCAGAAACCCATTTCCAGACGCAACGTGTCGCGGGCACCGAGGCCGATGTTCTTCAGCCCCTCCTTCGAACCCTCCTGCCAGAGAGCCTTCCAGAGTTTCTCGCCGTCTTCGTTGGCCACATAGATCTCGCAGCCGCCCGCACCGGTGTATCCCGTAATCGAAAGAATCGCATCCACACCGGCAACCTTCAGCTTCTTGAACGTATAGTATTCCATATCCTCCACCGGCTCGGTGCACAACTTCTGCACGATCTTCATCGCATTGGGACCCTGGATCGCCAGTTGGCAGATCTCGTCCGAAGCGTTGTAGAGCTGCTTGCCATGACCGGCCTCCAAGCCGAATTTCTTGCCCTCTTCGACGATATGGTTCCAATCCTTGTCGATATTGGCCGCATTGATTACGAGCAGATAAGTTTCGGCATCGATCCGGTAAACCAGCAAGTCGTCCACGATACCTCCCTTGCCGTTGGGCATGGTGGTATATTGCACCTTCCCGTCGTAAAGCGCCGCAACATCGTTGGTCGTGATATGCTGCAGGAACGCTTCGGCCTTGGGACCTTTTACCCAGACCTCGCCCATGTGACTCACGTCGAATACGCCCGCGTTGTTGCGCACGGCCAGGTGCTCTTCGTTGATGCCCGTAAATTCGATCGGCATGTTGTAACCTGCGAACTCGGCCATCTTAGCGCCGTTCGCAATGTGATGTTTGGTAAAAACCGTTGTTTTCATTGTCTGTTATCGATTTAATTATCAGTTATTTGATTATCAGTCTTATTCGCGGCGCTTCACGCCCATCCGGGGACAGCGGTGAAACTCCTTCGTGCGGTCGAACAGGTAGCGGTAGGTCGTATGCATCTTGTGCTTGGTGGCGCATACGTAACTCTCCACCATGCGCATCATCACCGGATTGAAATCGCCGATCCACGCAAGTTCCAACGATTTGTAGGGTAACTTCGGCACCGCCTTCTCGAACTCACGAATGATTCCCGCCTCGATGCCCTTGCCGTGGAACTCGGGGGTGACTCCGAAAATCAAGCCAAGAACCCTGTCAGCCTTATGCGCCACCTTGAGCGCCCACATCAGACGCAACTTGTTCCACCAGCCGAACTTGCCGTTGAAGGAACCGATCACCCGATTCAAATCGGGCACCATGATGAAAAAGCCGATGGGTTCGTCGTTATAGTAAGCGAAATAGACCAACCGTTCGTCGATAATCGGGCGCAACGTATTCATAATGCGGAACGCCTGTTCGCGGTCCATCGCCTTCACACCCGAAAACAGCGCCCACGCCTTGTTATAAACCAACCGGAAATCCTCGGCCACCTGCTCGAGATTCTTTTTCGAGATATGCTTGAAACAGTAACCCGGACTCTCCTCCAGGCGCTTCACGCGCTCATAAACCGAATCGCTCAACTGCCCCACCTCCAACCGACGCAGATAGGTATGCTGGTTGAAATAGTTCTGAAATCCGTAATTCTCGAACAACTCTTTATAATAAGGCGGATTGTACGCATTCTCATAGAGGGGCTGGAATTCGTACCCGCTGACCAGCAGCCCCCACCAGGAGTCCCGGGGACCGAAATTGATCGGACCGTCCATCGCCTCCATACCCCGGCTGGAAAGCCACATGCGGGCCGCATCGAAAAGCTGATCGGCCAGCTCCTGATCGTTGATAGCCTCGAAAAAGCCGCATCCTCCCGTCGGCTGTTCCTCCAGGAAAGCATGTTCCCGATCGTAAAAAAGCGGCGATACGTCCCACCACTTCTCCTTTTTTATCGCGTGCGATCCAGCGAATGGCCTCGCCGTCGGAGAGCAATTCATTTTTCTTCGGGTCGAAAATAGCCCGGATAGAAGGATCGAGGGGACATACCCAATTACGATTCCCCTTATAGATTTTCCGAGGCAGATCGAGGAACTCCCGTTCCGTACGGGCATCGACGACCTCCTGCAAAATGTACTTGTCTGAACTCATTGCCTTATGAAAAAGGTTTAATCCCAACAAAGATAACGATATTTTTCCAAAATACCCGTTCATGCCCCCAATCCGTGCGAAAACTTTTCCTTATAATATATACGGAAGAGTCCTGGCTCGGAAAAACCGTTCAATTTCAGTTTTCAGACAAACAAAATCACTTTGTACGAAAAAGTAATCTTTTCATGCAAAATAAATTACAATCTATAAGAATAAATACTATCTTTGCATCAACATTAAACCACAACTTAATTTCAATATATTATGAATGTTAACAATTTAATGGCAGAATTGGAGCGTAAGCACCCGGGTGAAAACGAATACCTGCAGGCCGTACGCGAAGTACTCGAGTCCATCGAGGAAGTTTACAACCAACATCCTGAGTTCGAGAAAGCCAAGATCGTTGAGCGCCTCGTAGAGCCGGATCGTATCTTCACCTTCCGCGTAACGTGGGTGGACGACAAAGGCGAAGTTCAGACCAACCTGGGCTACCGCGTTCAGTTCAACAGCGCGATCGGTCCCTACAAAGGCGGTTTGCGTTTCCACAAGGCCGTGAACCCTTCGATGCTGAAGTTCCTCGGTTTCGAGCAGACTTTCAAGAACGCCCTGACGACCCTTCCGATGGGTGGTGCAAAGGGTGGTTCGGACTTCGATCCGACCGGCAAGTCGAACGCTGAAATCATGCGTTTCTGCCAGGCTTTCATGCTTGAATTGTGGCACAATATCGGTGTCGATACCGACGTTCCCGCCGGCGACGTAGGCGTAGGCGGCCGTGAGATCGGCTTCCTGAACGGTATGTATCAGAAACTGGCTCGCAAGTACCACACCGGCGTTCTTACCGGCAAGGGCGAAACTTGGGGCGGTTCCATCCTCCGTCCGGAGGCTACCGGTTTCGGCGCACTCTATTTCGTACAGCACATGCTGCATCTGGCCGGCAAGAAACTGGAAGGCGCAAAGATCGCCATCTCGGGCTTCGGTAACGTGGCTTGGGGTGCATCGAAGAAGGCTACCGAACTGGGCGCCAAAGTGATCGCAATCTCCGGTCCCGACGGTGTAGTAACGATCCCCAACGGTATGAACGAGGAGATGATCGACTACATGCTCGAGCTCCGCGCTTCGAACCGCAATATCGTGGCTCCGTTCGCAGAGAAATTCGCAGGTACGACCTTCACTCCGGGCAAGAAGGCTTGGAGCGTGAAGTGCGACATCGCACTTCCCTGCGCATTCCAGAACGAGCTGAACGGCGACGATGCTGCCGAACTGCTGAAGAACGGCACTTGGTGCTGCGCCGAGGTTTCGAACATGGGTTGTACGCCGGAAGCTATCCACGCATTCCAGAAGGCAGGCATTCTGTTCGCACCGGGCAAGGCAGTCAATGCCGGCGGTGTAGCTACTTCGGGTCTTGAAATGACGCAGAACTGCATGCACATCTCCTGGTCGGGCAAAGAGGTGGACGAGAAACTCCACTTCATCATGGCAAGCATCCACGACGCTTGCGTGAAGTTCGGCAAGCAGAAGGACGGTCACATCGACTACGTGAAGGGCGCCAACATCGCAGGCTTCATGAAAGTCGCTCAGGCAATGCTCGAGCAGGGTGTATTGTAATCCTGTTCCTCTCATGCGAAAAGAGGTGCGGCCTTCGGTCGCACCTCTTTCATTTTATCCGTTTCGAAGAATCGCGGTTCCGGACCCGCACGAGTTAGAAGGCGATATTCGCCGACAGGCCCAAGGTCAGCGTATTAAGGTGCTGACGACTCCCGCAAGCCATCGGAGGTTGCAGATAGTAAGTAGTCTGAAATCGAAGATCGAGGTTGTAATTGGCCCGAAACGTCATAGAGGTACCGACTCCGAAAACGGGTCCTCCATGGCCTCCCAGCGTATATCCGTCCAAGGAAAAAGATTCATAATACTGATATCCGGCCAAAACCTTGCCACCGGTCCGCCAACGCGCGGTAATCGGATATGAAAAATAGGCCCCGGCACTTGCGGACCAACTGTCCAGACGGTCCGTCGATTCGGCGATACTCAGTGTAACCGGCACACTCGATACGGCCGTACGTCCTCCGAACCCGACATAAGGATTCATAAACCAGGCTCCCTCGATTCCCAGGTTCACGCCTGCATTGAATTCGGCCACGACCCCCGAAACAGGGCGGTACCGCCCCATCACCACCTCCGTACTTACCTCCATACCGAAGAACGAAGGTCGGCAATAACGGTCGTAAAAAAAACTCCTGCTCGAATTCCGTCAAGCCCTTGTCCTTGAAGATCAAATCGGCGAACAGATACCCCAGTTCTACGGAGAGAATGCCGATCCCCGCACCTACCAGCACGTCGCTGAGCCAATGCTTGTTGTTCAACATACGCGAAACACCCGTCACCGTAGCCATCGAATAACCGGCGATACTGTACCAGGGACTGCGGCCCCCGTACTCCTTATGAAGCATCGTAGCCGCCATAAAAGCCGTAGCCGTATGCCCCGACGGGAACGACTTGTTGTTCGATCCGTCGGGACGGGGCATACGGCAAGTATATTTCAGAGAATTGACCGCTCCGGCCATCAGAGCGACGGAAAAGGCATCCGACACCAGCATCCGGCCCCACGAACTGCGCCCCCGGACTCCTCCGATTTTCAGCCCCAGCATCAACGCTGCGGGAGCGTATTGCAGATAATCGTCGTAACGAAATCGGAAGGAGGGCACATAATCGTTTCTCAAATGACGAAATCCATGATCCCGCTCCTGCACGACGAGTCCCGCAACGACGAGAGGAACACCGATATAGGTTATCCGGTAGGCACGCGAAGAGGTTATCCGCTCCATATCCCGGATAAACGGGCTGCGGCGGAGGGGGGGGGGTAATCGGACTCAATGTATCGACCTGGGCGAAAGCGCCGATCGACACCCCCAGCAGAAGGCACAGCAACAGCAATTTCTTCATTTACCAAATACAAGATTCCGACCGCATCGGAAAAACCTGTTCTCACCGCTTACCGACAGCCGGGACGGGGACGGATGCGGCGGCGGATACTCCGCACGACATCGCCCAGAATAGCGATCAGAGAGGTATAGCCGATCACTTCGAGCCATTGTACCCACGTGAGCGGCGTAGTACGGAACACCGGACCTCCGAATTCCACGATCAATACCTGTCCGACGGCGATCAACAGCAGCACCAAGAAGAACGTACGGCTTCCCCGCAGATCGTGCAGCACCGAATGGCACGCTTCGAAGCCTTTGGCGTTGAACATATTCCAGAACTGCAGAAAGACGAATACAGAGAAGAAAACGGTCAGTTGTTCGAGACTGAGCTCGCCGGTCGTAGCACGCCAGTAGAACAGCATACCGAGCAATACGCCGACGAAAATCGTTCCGCAGGTAAAGATCGTCCGGGCCATGGCCGGTGTGATGATAAACTCGTCTTTGGGACGCGGCGGTTCGTTCATCACCGCCGGATTGGGCGGCAGGGAAGCCATCGCCAGCGCAGCGAAAGTGTCCATGATGATATTGACCCACAGAATCTGCACTACCGTAAGCGGCATCTCGGTCCCGAAAATCGAACCTACGAAAACCACGATGATCGCCGCGAAATTGATCGTCAGTTGAAACAGTACGAAACGTTGGATATTGCGGTAGAGCGAACGCCCCCACATCACGGCCGATGCGATCGACGTAAACGAATCGTCGAGCAGCGTGATGTCGCTGGCATCCTTCGCCACCGACGTACCCGATCCCATCGAGAGTCCCACGTTAGCGAAATTCAGCGCCGGTGCATCGTTCGTACCGTCACCCGTTACAGCCACGATTTCGCCCTTGCGCTGCAAAAGACGCACGAGCCGCTGCTTGTCGAGCGGTCGCGCCCGGGACATAATCTTCAGAGCCTGCACCCGCTCGAGCAGCTCCTCGTCGCTCATCGCCGCGAACTCCACGCCCGTCATTTCGTTCCGTGAGGAGTCGGTTTCATCGTGCCATAAACCGATGCGGCGTGCGATCTCACGGGCCGTGGCCGGAGTATCGCCCGTGACGATCTTAATGTCGATTCCGGCCTTCATACAACGGGCTACGGCAGCCGGCACATCTTCCCGCACCGGATCGGCGATCGCCGCCACGGCCACGAACAGCATCTGCGGATCCCGCAGCGCGTCTTCGCATCGTTCGGCCGTCGTTTCGGCATACGCCACCGCCAGCGTACGCATCGCACGTCCCTGAAACAGCAGCAACTGTTCGTTCACCTGGGCGTCCTTGCCATCCGGCATACACATCGCCCGTACGATTTCGGGAGCACCCTTCACGCAAATCAAACGCTTTCCAGTGGTTTTGCTCTGTATAATCGTCGCCATATATTTGCGTTCGGTGGTGAACGTCATACGATCGACGATCGGAGCCTCCTCGCGCAAAGCCGCATAGTCGAATCCCTCTTCCCGCAAGCGGATCAACAGGGCTCCTTCGGTCGGATTGCCGATGACATTTGCGTCGGCATCGAGAAAAGCGGTCGAATTGACGGCGATGATCTCGGCCAGCAACCGTTCGTCGATGGACGCATAATGGATGATCTCCTCGACCCGCATCCGGTTCTGGGTAAGCGTACCGGTCTTATCGGTACAAATCACCGTAACGGCCCCCATCGTTTCGCAGGCGTGCATCTTGCGCACCAGGTTATTCGTCTTCAACATCCGACGCATCGACAACGCCAGCGAGAGCGTGATACTCATCGGCAGCCCCTCAGGAACAGCCATCACGATCAAAGCCACCGAAACCATAAAAATACGCAGCAGCTCCTTGGAAGTCTGGACCCAATCGCCCGTCGAAAGCTCGCCGCCCAGGTATGCCTTGGCGAGCATCGCTACGAAGATCGCAATCGACACTGCAATACCGATCTTACCGATCATCCTCGAAAGACGCGTCAGCTGCTTATACAACGGCGTAGGCTCTTCGCTGGCTATGGACGACTGCTCGGTTACCCGCCCCGCTTCGGTGCGGTCGCCCACAGCCTCGACGATCATCTCGCCGTAACCGTCCACGACGGTCGTACCGCGCAACAGCGCATCGGAAGGATAGGTCGCCTCGGCATCGAAAAAGCGTTCGTCGGTAGTCTTGTCCACCTCAGGCTCGCCCGTCAGCGTCGATTCATTGATCTTGAGCGATACGGCCTTCACCAGCTTACCGTCCGCCGGGACCGTTTCGCCATTCTCGACATACACCAGGTCGCCCACGACCACATCGCGTCGGGGCACCTCGGTCATCTCCCCGTCGCGGACGACCTTGACCGGAATGTCGTCATTCACCAGATTGAGCCGCTTGAACCGCCGCATGGCGTCCAATTCGAAGAAAAAGCCGACACAAGTGGCCAAAACGATGGCGCAGATAATTCCGATGGTTTCCAGGAACTCCCCATCGATAAAAGCCATCGCCAGCGACAGCAGCGCCGCTACCAGCAATACCTGAATAATCGGATCGCGGAACTTCTCGGCAAACAGTTTCCAGGCCGAATCCCCCTTGCGGGGCGTGATGAGATTATCCCCATGCAGACGGCGGCTCTCCTCCACCTGGGCGGAAGTCAAACCTCTGTGTTGATGTTCTTTCATAAAGTCAGTCGGATATATAAATAAGGTTGTGAATGTTATCGAAAAGAATATTGCCGGGTCGAGGCATCCAGCCGGACCGCAATGAACAACATGATGGTAAAAGCCATGAGCGACGAACCACCGTAGCTGACCAACGGCAGGGGAATTCCCATCACCGGCATCAGTCCGATGGTCATCCCCACATTAACGAGCAGATGAAAAAGCAGGAATGCCGCAACGCAGTAACAGTAGATCCGTCCGAAAGGCTCCTCCTGCCGTTCGCCCATACGCATCAACCGGAATATCAACAGGCAAAAGAGCGTCAGCAGAAGCATAGCGCCCAGAAATCCCCACTCCTCGCCGATGGTACAGAAAATGAAATCGGTATGTTTCTCCGGCACGAAACCGTATTTGATCTGGGTCCCTTGCAGGAACCCTTTGCCGATCCAGCCGCCCGAACCGATAGCGATCTTGGCCTGATTGACGTTATAATCCGTACCGAGGGGATCACTGACCAGCCCCAGGAAACTTAAAATACGGTTCTGCTGATGCTCTTTGAGGATGGAATTGAAAATATAATCGGTAGTCGGAACGAAAAGCATTGCCGTCAGAAACAGTCCGATCGTAATGAAAATATTGCGCAGATTGGCGCGGAAGGCATAAATCGCCACAAAGATGAGCGACAGCAGCGTCACCACGAGCAGGCAGCGGTAGAGATCCATCGCTCCGGGAGCCGCCAACAGCATCCCGAAATAGAGAAGCAGCGTGCCCAATGCCAGCGCAGCCAGATAAACCATGCGGGACCGCCACTGTCCGTTCATCATCGCCTCGGAAAGCGTACAGACCAGAATCAGCATCACCAACAGGGTCAGCGGCGTAAAGAGGAACGAAAAAATAAAGAGTACGGCGATCAGGATCACCGGAATACAGAGCCACTTGTTCAAACCTTCGCGGTACAACACGAACAGCAGCGATACGAGCACGATACCCGATCCTGTATCGTTCTGCATGACGATAATCAACAGCGGCAGACAGATCACCAATCCCACCTTGAAAAGATCCCCCGCCCGGTTGATCGAAAACGAGCTGGAGCTCATCACGCGGGCCAGCGCCAACGCCGTAGCGATTTTGGCGAACTCCACCGGCTGAATACGGACCGACCCGATCTCGAACCAGGCCTTCGCACCGTTCACTTCACGACCGAACAGCAGAGCGGCTACCAGGGTCAGCAATCCCAGGACATAGAACAGATAAGCCCACTTGTGATAGATGCTCGCATCGACCAGCAACACGACGACCGCTACGGCGAACGATATTCCCATCCAGACGAGCTGTTTCATATAGAAATGCGAGAAGGAAAAAATGCTCTCCGCCCCCTCTTCGTACGAAGCGGAGAGGATAGCCACGAAGCCGACCAGCACGATCAGCACATAGATCAGCACTGTCCAGCGATCGACGCCCTCGAACAATTTACCGATGCCGTTATTTTCCATAGGCCGGGTAATAAATCGTTTTCTGCTTGACCATCTCCACCAGCCAGGGCCGTGTGACGGTGTCGGTCAAATAGTACTCTTCGAGCAGACTGGCGATGGGCAAAGCGGCCGAAGCCCCGAACCCGCCGTTCTCGACATACACCGAAATAGCGATGCGGGGATTGTCCTTCGGAGCGAACGACAGGAAGGTCGAATGATCCTTGCCTCGAGGATTCTGCGCCGTACCGGTCTTGCCGCACACGTCCAGACCCGGCAGATAAGCCGTCCGGGAGGTTCCGCCCTCCTTGTGCACGCTCTGCCACATACCCTCCACGATCGGTTCGAAATATTTCGGATCGACTTTCGTATAATGTTTCTCGTAAAACCGCCGGTCCATCGAATCCCGCCCCTCTACCGAACGGACGATGTGCGGGATATAATAGTACCCGCGATTAGCGACGATAGCCGCCAGGTTAGCCATTTGCAGCGGCGTACACTCCAGCTCCCCCTGACCGATCGAGAGCGACAGCACCGTCAGCGCGTTCCACGATTTCCGATAACGCCTGTCGTAAAACTTCCGGTCGGGAACATAGCCGTTTCCCTCGCCCAGAAAATCCGAATCCAGCTTGCGGCCGAAGCCGAAACTCTCGACATACTCCCTCCATACGTCGAACCCCTCCTTGACGCTTCCGTACCGGGGATTTTCGAGAATATCGCGGAATACGTAACAGAAATAGGCGTTGCACGAAGTCGCTATGGCAAAACGCAGGTCCGCAGGCGACGTATGGGCGTGACACCTCATCTTGAGCCGTCCGACCTGATAACCCTCGTGACAGGGATAACGCATGGAAGGAGTCAGCACACCCTCCTGCATCCCGATCAGGCCCTGAACCAGTTTGAAGGTCGAACCGGGCGGATAACGGCCGCTTACGGCACGGTTGAACAGCGGCTGCCGTTTGTTATAGAGCAGCTCCATATAGTGATTGCCCCGCTGCCGTCCCACCAGTTCATCGGGATCGTATGTGGGCGAGGAAACCATCATCAGAATCTCGCCCGTCGAAGGTTCGATCGCCACGGCAGCCCCGACTTTGCCGGCCATCAGCTCCTCGGCGAAGAGCTGCAACCGCGCGTCGATCGTGCAGACGATCGACTTGCCGGGTACGGGCAGCGAATCGAAACGACCGTCCATATACGAACCCTTGATCGCTCCGTGCGTATCCACCTCGGAGATCTTCACCCCCTTCTTACCGCGCAGCTCCGGCTCGTAGGCCGACTCCACGCCGCTGATTCCGACGTATTCGCCCGCCTGATACGAAGGATAACGCCGCAACATTTCGGAATTGACCTCCCCCACATATCCCAGCAGGTTTCCCCCTACTTTACGAGGGTATTGCCGGGCAGTCCGGTAAACGGTATAGAAGCCGGCGAAGTTACACTCGTCGAAACGAAGTTTGTCCTCCTTGGACATATAGTTCATCACCATACGGGGCGCACGCGGACGCACACGGGCATTGGCCAGCTCCCTCACAAGCCCTTCGCGCGAAAGCCCCGTAACCTGACAGAAAAGCGTCGTATCGAACCCCTCCCGATCCATCTCGCGATAGATCACCATCAAGTCATAACACTCGCGACTCTGTACCAGATATTCGCCGTTGCGGTCGAACACCTCGCCACGGGACGGATACTGAACTTCGTAGCGCAACGCATTGCCCCGGGCCAGCTCCTCATATTTGCTGTCGATGAGCTGAATATAAGCAAGCCGCGCGGCGATTACGCCGAAAACGATCAGCACGACCACCTGCAGCACCCGCATCCGGGCAACCCCTTCCCCACCGTAACTCATAGCCGAACCGTCAGTTTAGTGGTGAACAGCCGCGCAAGCAGCCAGATGAAGCCCACCGTAACAGCACCGCTCACGACCAGTCGGACGAGCGTATGGAACAACTGCGCCCAAGACAGGGACTCCAACATGAAAAACAGGAAGTGGTGTACCACGACCATCGCTGCCAGGTAGCGCAGAAATCCGCCCTGCCCCAACCGGATCGAAGAAGGAATACCACCCTCCCGAATCCCCTCCTTACCGCAGACAGACTGCAGAAGCGGCCGGCGCAGCATAGCGACCGGAAGCGTAGCGATCGTATTGATCCCCGCTGCCCCCATCGCCCAATCCATCGCAACGGACATCGACAAAGCCAGAAAAAGCACTGCAACCGGCGGAGCGTCGATCGGCAGCAGGACAATGAAGCCGATATAGACCAAAGGGCAGAGGTAGATACTGATCGACAGGTTGTCGAACAGAAAAATCTGCAACAGGGCCAAAATAAGGAATAAGACGATATAGGGAACAGTCCGGTACATATTTATCTTCTGTTTTGCCGCTCGGCTTCGGCTTCGAGCTCCTGCACATCTTCGATATCCCGGTTGCGCACCAGGATAACATCCGTCAGTTGCGACACATCCACCGCCAGCCGGATCACCACGTCGTAAGCCATCTGGGTATCGGCCAGCGAAAAACTCTCCACATAGCCGATCAGCACGTCAGCCGGAAAATACTGCGAAAAACCGGAGGAAACCACCTCTTCCCCCTCCGTAACGCGGGCATATTTGGACAATTCCTTCATGCGGACGTGGTAGCGATCGTCACCCGCCCAGTAGATCGAGCCGAAATAGTCGTCGCCGGCGAGCTTGCCGCTGGCATTGAACGACGTATTGAGAATCGACACCGCCACCGCATGACGGTCGGAACTGGCGGCCACGTAGCCGACCATGGCCCCTTCCGGAGAGAGCACGCCCATCCCCTTCTCGACGCCGTCGCGTTCGCCCCGGTCCAGCACGATGAAGTTACGGTTCTTGTTGATCGAATTGGAAATCACCCGGGCGACGGTCAGCTCGTAGGGCTTCTCTCCCATATCGTGCAGCAGGTCCGTACGCACCGAATCGGCCGCCGACCTCCGGTAAAAAGCCAACTCCTCCTCGAGTACGGCGACACGCTCCAGCAGGCGTTCGTTTTCGCGCCCCAGGGTAAAATAGGAGCGAATGTCTGCGAAGATGCCGTTCACCCCGCCAACCACCTGGTTCGAGCGGGTGAGCAGCTTGGCCTGCGTATAATTCGAAGAGTGCGCATAATACCCGATGGCGATCGCTTCGAATACGACGAACAAGACCGCCACGTAGATTCTGCGCAGGAATTCGATCAGTTTATACACGGCTCACGGGAAAGCTTCCGCAGCTTCGTTATTTCATCAGGAACGAGAAACGGTTGATATTCTTCAGCGCGATACCCGTACCGCGCGCAATAGCACGCAAGGGATCCTCGGCCACGTGGAACGGAATACCCGTCTTGGCATTCAGACGCTTGTCCAGCCCCTTGATAAGCGCACCGCCGCCGGCCAGGTAGATGCCGTTCTTCACGATGTCGGCATACAGCTCCGGCGGCATGGTTTCGAGCACCTTCATCAGCGCCGCATCCAGCTTGACGAGCGACTTCTCCAGTGCATAGGCGATTTCACCGTAGCTGAGCGACACGGTCTGCGGCAGGGCGGTAAGCATATTAGGACCCGTTACCACGTAATCCTCGGGCTCTTCGTCCAGCTCGGTGAGCGCCGCACCGATCGAACACTTGATCGCCTCGGCCGTGCGTTCGCCGATACGGATGTTGTGCTGCTGGCGCACGTAACTCTGAATATCGTTGGTAAAGACATCGCCCGCGACATTGATCGACTCGGAGCAAACGATGCCGCCGAGCGAAATGCAGGCGATCTCGGTAGTACCGCCGCCTATGTCGATCACCATGTTGCCCTCCGGTGCTTCGACATCCAGACCGGCACCCAGCGCCGCAGCCATCGGTTCGTAAATCATATAGACCTCACGCCCCCCGGCATGTTCGGCGGAATCCCGCACGGCACGGATCTCGACATTGGTCGAGCCGGAAGGAATGCAGATCACCATGCGGATCGAGGGAGCGAAGAGATTGCCCGAAGTCTTGACTTTCTTGATCATGCCGCGCAGCATCAACTCCGTAGCGTTGAAATCGGCGATCACGCCGTCCTTCAGCGGACGGATCGTCTTGATGTTCGGATTGGTCTTCTCGTGCATCTGGCGGGCCTGCGTACCGATAGCCACCAGTTTACCGGTGTGTACGTCCAACGCCACGATGGAAGGCTCGTCCACCACGACCTTCCCGTTGTGAATAATCAAAGTATTGGCCGTACCCAAGTCGATAGCCAGCTCCTGTGTCAGTGAAAAAAGTCCCATAGTACTCTGCTTTCCTCTCTCTATATTATAATCTATTAATTTCTGATAATCAAAATATTGACTTTCTTTCCCAGAAGCCTTCGCCTGCCCGTGAAATCCGTGTCAATACATCAGGAACAAAGGTAATGAAAATGAAAGCAGAATAAAACAAATTCGTTTGTTTTTTCTGCCGAGTGCGTCTTACCCTCTACAAAGGTAGGGAAAAGAAGGATAATTATGTGTCCTTTCCCGTTTTTTATTTACTTTTGTAGAAAAGAAAATTTTATTCCGAAAACTTATGGACCACAAGATAGGCAGCGGCGCCAGATGCGCCATGATCGGATACGGAAGCTGGGCCACGGCGCTCGCCAAGGTATTGACCGAAAACGAACCCTCGATAGGTTGGTACGTCCGCAATCCGGAGGTGCTCGAAAGCCTGCGCGACAAGGGTCGCAATCCCCGCTATTTGAGCAACGTACGGTTCGACCGCACGCGCATAAACCCCTCGGACGATCTCGACCGGGTGGTTTCCGAGGCCGACATCGTCATCCTGGCCAGCCCCTCGGCCTACCTGAAAAAGACGCTCGAAACGCTGACCGTTCCGCTCAAGGAGAAATTCGTCATCTCGGCCATCAAAGGCATCGTCCCGGACGACTACACCACCGTCGTGGAGTATATGCACGACCATTACGACCTCTCTTTCAAGCAACTGGGCATCATCACCGGTCCCTCCCATGCCGAAGAGGTTTCGCTCGAACGGCTCTCCTACCTTACGGTGGTTTGCACCGATCCGGAAAATTCGCATACGATCGGACACAAATTCGCCACCGAATATATCAAACTCTCCTATTCGACCGACCTGTACGGCATCGAATATGCTACTATCTTAAAAAACATCTACGCCGTAGCCGTCGGCATGGCTGTCGGATTGGGTTACGGGGACAATTTCCTCGCGGTGCTGATCTCCAACAGTGCGATGGAAATGGCCCGGTTCCTGCGGGAAAGCTACCCCGACCAGCGCGAAACCCGCGCCTCGGCCTACCTGGGCGACCTGCTGGTGACCTGCTATTCCGTTTACAGCCGCAACCGCAAACTGGGCCTGCTGATCGGGCACGGCTGCACGGTCCGCGATGCTTTGGACGAAATGACCCAGGTGGCCGAAGGCTATTTCGCCGCCGACTGCATCCGTCACATCAACGCCCGCCACAAGGTGCAGATGCCCATTGCCGATATGGTCTATGAAGTCCTTTACAAAGGGGTTCCTGTTCGGGAAGCCATGCAGGAGCTTACGACAAAACTGATTTAACACCAATACAGTCATGAAAACCCTGTCGTTCGATCCCATTCGCGCCGATGTCGCAATCACCGAGAAGGAAAAATCCGCAGCCCTGCACGCCAACGCGCTGCTGCACAACGGCCAAGGTGCCGGCAACGATTTCCTGGGCTGGGTGGGGCTTCCCTCCGCCCTCGGCGAAGAGGAGTTGCAGGCGATCGAAACCGAAGCCGCCCGTCTGCGCGACCTGGCGGAGGTGATCCTCTGCATCGGCATCGGCGGATCCTACCTGGGTGCACGCGCCGTCTATGAGGCGTTGAGCGACCCGTTCAACCTGCTGCACGAACATCCGGCGAAACCCATTCTGCTTTTCGCCGGACAGAACCTATCGGAAGACTATCTGGCCCGTCTGCTCGCAGCCGTCGAAAACCGGTCGATCGCGGCCATCGTGATCTCCAAGTCGGGCACCACGACCGAGCCGGCCATTGCCTTCCGGCTGATCCGCGACGAAATCGAACACCGCTACGGACGCAAGGAGGCGGCCCGGCGCATCGTCGCCGTTACGGACCGCAGCCGGGGGGCGTTGAAAACCCTCGCGGACCGCGAAGGCTACCGCACTTTCGTCATTCCGGACGATGTGGGCGGACGTTACTCGGTTCTGACCCCGGTGGGTCTGCTGCCGCTCGCGGCGGCGGGAATCGACATTCGCTCCCTACTGGCCGGTGCATGCGAAATGGAACGGGCGACGGCCGACGGAGTCCCGTTCGACGAAAATCCCGCAGCCCGTTATGCCGCCGTACGGAATATCCTCTACCAGCAGGGATTCATGATCGAAATACTCGCCTCCTACGAACCGCAATTACAATATCTGGCCGAATGGTGGAAACAGCTCTTCGGCGAGAGCGAAGGCAAGCAAGGAAGGGGAATCTTCCCGGCCAGCGTCACCTTCACGGCCGACCTGCACTCGATGGGACAATACATTCAGGAGGGAGAGCGGACGCTGTTCGAAACGGTCGTCTCCGTCGCCGCCCCGGAGCACCGGGTGAAGATCGGCAGCGACCCGGACAACCTCGACGGACTCAACTTCCTGACAGGCAAGCGCCTTTCGGAAATCAACCATACGGCCGAACTGGGCGTGAGCCTGGCCCATGCAGACGGGGGCGTCCCCAAACCTGCGGATCGAAATTCCCCGCATCGACGCCCGCAGCCTCGGCACCCTGATCTATTTCTTCGAAAAAGCATGCGGCATCAGCGGTTACCTGCTGGGAGTGAACCCCTTCGACCAACCGGGAGTCGAGGCTTATAAAAAGAATATGTTCGCCCTGCTGGGCAAGCCCGGCTATGAGGGCCTGACCGCAGAGCTGGAGGCAAAGCTGAAGTAAGCTGCCGAACGTTAAAAATGATCTCCCGCCGCAAGGCGTGGAAAATACAGGAGGACTGAACTATGATTAAACTGATTGTTGGTACCAAGGGCTCCGGCAAGACCAAGGCTATGATCGACCAGATCAACGACGCGGTCAAGACCTCCAAAGGCAACGTGGTCGTCGTGGAAAAGGGCATGAAGCTCACCTACGACATCGCTCCTGCAGCACGTCTGATCGATCTGGAAGAGTACAAGATCTCCGGCGGCGAAATGCTGTACGGCTTTGTGGCCGGCCTGATGGCAAGCAACTACGACATCACCGACCTGTACATTGACGGCATCCTGAAGGTGCTGGATCACGATATCAACCGTCTGGGCGTTGTGCTGGACGAGATGGCAGCCATTGCCGGCGACAGCGTGAAGGTCACCGTGACCGTCAGCGCAGACGAGGCCGCACTGCCCCACGATGTGAAGAAGTACCTGTGATCTGATAAAAGAACAGGGCTAAAGGCTTTTCCAACAGGCAGAAGACCGGAGAAAAATAAATTTTTTCGGTTTTCTGCCTGTTTTGGTGTTGACAAAGGGTTGCTTTGGCGCTATACTAACAAAGCAGCCTTTTCAGAGGTGTACTATGCAATTTGACCTGAGAAAGTTTATCACAGCCGGCGCAAAGCCGTACCATGCAGAGTTTCAGTGTGATTTATCTGCGTACGATTATGCCGGTGCAAGGATCCCGCAGCCGGTCACAGCCGTCTTTGACGCGCAGACCGATGGCGACGAGGTTCAGATAACGTTGCGGGCAAAGGCATCGGTGCACGGAGAGTGCGCCCGCTGTCTGGACCCGGTCACCCGGGAAGAGACAGTCGATACGGAGTGGATCGTCAAGGAGCGGGATCTGGATGACCCGGATTTCGATCTTCCGCTGGACGAAAAAGGACACTTGGACGTGGACGAATGGCTCAATCAGGAGTTTATGTTCCAGATTCCCACGGTGCTGCTTTGCAGCCCCGACTGCGCCGGGCTTTGCCCGCAGTGCGGTAAGAAAAAGGCGGAATGCACCTGCCCACCGGCAGAGCAGACCGATGCCCCCGTAGACACTAGGCTCGCGATCCTTAAATCACTGCTGAACAGATAAACCCATCAAGGAGGTGCAAAAATATGGCAGTACCTAAGAGACATCTTTCCAAGGCCCGCCGCGACAAGCGTCGCAGCAATGTTTGGAAGCTGGAGGCCCCCGCACTGGTGAAGTGCAGCAACTGCGGCTCTCTGAAGCTCCCCCACCAGGCATGTGGCAACTGCGGTTACTACAAGGGCGAGGAAGTCATCAAGAAGGCCTAATTTGCGCGTAATTGGTGGCATAATGGTGTTATGTACAGAAGGGGAGGGCGCAAAGCCTTCCCCTTCTTGTGCTTTAAAGGAGGTGGATGCAGATGGCGATCCGGATCGAGCAGGTGGATGCCGGCAGCGAGGCCGAGGCTCTTGGCCTTGCCCCTGGCGACGAGCTGCTGAGCGTGGACGACAACGAGCTGAACGACACGCTGGACTACGATTTTTATACCGACAGCAGCAGTTTCCACCTGAAGGCCCGGGTAGCGGACGGCATCCGGGAGTGGGAGGTGCAGCGGCCGCAGCGCGGCCCCTTTGGCTGCGGGTTCAAGACCTATCTGGGCGATGCGAAGCATTCCTGCTCCAACCACTGCATGTTCTGCTTCATCGACCAGCTGCCCCCGGGCATGCGCGAGAGCCTGTATTTCAAGGATGATGACGAGCGGCTGAGCTTTCTGTTCGGCAACTACATCACCATGACCAATATGCAGGATCACGAGATCGACCGCATCATCAAGATGCACATCTCGCCCATCAACATTTCGGTGCACACCACCAACCCCAGCTCCGTGTCCGGATGCTGGCCAACAAGCGCGGCGGCGAGGTGCTCAAGTACCTGCCCCGTCTGGTGGAAGGCGGCATCGCCGTCAACTGTCAGCTGGTGCTCTGCCGGGGCATCAATGATGGCGAAGAGCTTCGCCGCACCCTGGGCGACCTGCTGGAGCTGACCCCTATGGTGCAGAGCATTGCCGCTGTGCCCTGTGGTGTGACGGACTATCGCCAGAATCTGTTCAAGCAGACCCCCTATGATGCCGAGACCAGCGCCGCTGTCATCGACATTATGGAGGAGTTTGGCGATGAGTGCAAGCGCCGCCACGGCAAGCGCATCATCTACCCCAGCGATGAATGGTACCTCAAGGCAGGCCGCCCCATCCCTGCGGCAGCGTTCTACGAGGACTACGACCAGCTGGAAAACGGCGTGGGCATGCTGCGCCTGTTCGAGGAAGAATTTCTGGCGGAGCTGGACAAGCCCCACCGGGTCTACGGCACCAAGGAACTGGACGTGGTCACCGGCACCATGGCAGCGCCCCTTATTACCCGCATGATGGAGGAGCTGCACCGCCAGTACCCCATGATCACTGTGCACGTCCACACCATCCAGAACCGCTTTTTCGGCGGTAATGTTGGCGTGACCGGCCTGATCACTGCTACCGACATCATCGCCCAGTGCGCTGGCAAGCTTGCCACAAAAACGCTGGGCATCCCGGCTGTGATGCTGCGGGAGGAAAAGGACACCTTCCTTGACGATATCACGGTGGAGCAGCTGGGGCAGCAGCTGGGCGTAAAGGTGGAGGTGCTGCCCACGGCAGGCGGGGACGAAGCCCGCGCCTTGCTGCGCAGCGGCCTGCACATTGCCCGCAGAAGGAAGAGCGGCAGCTGATAACGCCATTTTTATTGTATTTTACCCCTTTTAAGAAAGGAGGAGACCCCATGAGCAAACCGATCGTAGCAGTGGTGGGCCGCCCCAACGTGGGCAAATCCACCCTGTTCAATAAGCTGTGCGGCCAGCGCCTTGCCATTGTGGAGGATACCCCGGGCATTACCCGCGACCGTATTTTTGCCAACTGCGAGTGGAACGGCCACGAGTTTTTGCTGGTGGATACCGGCGGCATCGAGCCAAGGCCACCGAGGGCATTCTGGCCCACATGCGCGAGCAGGCGCAGATCGCCATTGACACCGCCGACTGCATCATCATGGTCACGGAC
>ENA-OQHN01000154-OQHN01000154.1-human-gut-metagenome-genome-assembly--contig:-NODE-154-length-25848-cov-4.201353_pt1 | contig 25848 bp, 18 predicted proteins | sample MGYA00242564_ERZ504721 | MGnify/ENA primary metagenome ERZ504721 (study PRJEB26092, sample SAMD00036212) | human gut metagenome | host: Homo sapiens | study: EMG produced TPA metagenomics assembly of...
ATCGTGGTATATCTATTATGGCGGATTTTTTCTCCACCTAAGACTGTTTTGTATTTGGGAATATTAGCTTCGATTTATGAACCGTGCCGATCACTTCGGTTGATGCGATATTCGTTTGATGGGTGTGGATAATGGACTATTGTTCCGCAGACAGGAAGCGACTTGCCGAGCTCTGTAGTTCGTGACGGGATGATCCGCCGGTAGACTTTCGTAGGACAAGTTTTCGCCGCTTTCGTCACCGAAAAGAGGGTCTTTGTCCGTCTCTTCGAAGAGTCTTTTTCCTTTTTGTTGTAAACATAAAAGATTATTTAGACGAATCGATGTATTCCGCCCGTGATATATTTACAATGAGTCTGTTACTTGCGGACTTTGATCGTGCCGCTCTCCGTGTCGAAGGTGACGAACGAATTGCTGAACAGCCGTTCGATGTAGCCGCTGCACGCCATATCCGGGGTCGGAAGGTAGCGCAGCACGGGTGGGTCGATCAGGGCGATCGAGTCGCAGAGCGAAAGGGCGATGTCCAGTTCGTGCGTCGAGAAGAGGATGCACTTGCGGTGGTCGTGTGCCAGCCGTCGCAGCAGCGTGCAGAGTTCGTAACGGTTCGGCAGGTCGAGGAACGAGGTCGGTTCGTCGAGCAGGATGATCGGGGTGTCCTGGGCCAGGGCCCGGGCGATCATTACCCGCTGGCATTCGCCGTCGGACATGCGGTCCATCGTTTTTCCGGCGAAAGCTGCCATGCCGACTAGTTCCAGCGAGCGTTCCACGATGGCTTTGTCCTGTTCCTGTACGCGTCCGATCCAGTTGGTGTAGGGGGCTCGTCCGAGGGCTACGACATCTTCGCACCGTAGGTTGGGAATGCGGACCCGTTCCGTGGTGACGAAGCTGACGGTGGTGGCCAGTTGCTGGGGTGAGAGCGTTTCCAGAGAGTGTCCGTCGAGCCGGATTTCGCCCCCCAGCCGTTCGCCGAGGCCGGCGATAGCCCGCAGCAGGGTCGATTTTCCCGTACCGTTGCGGCCTACGAGGGCGACCAGTTCCCCGGCGGGAATCGTCGCCGAGGCGTGTTGCAGCAGAATGCGGTGGCCGTAACCGATAGTAAGGTCGTTCAGTCGGATCATACGATGCTTTTGTTACGGATGACGACCCAGATGACGATGGGGATGCCCAATAGCGCCGTGATCGTGTTGATGGGGAAGGTGAGGAGTTTGGCCAGCACGTCGCAAAGGAGCATCACCACGATGCCCGTAAGGATCGAGGCCGGGACCAGAATCCGATGGTCGGCATCGGCGAAGAGAATGCGGGCGACGTGCGGGACGGCCAGGCCGATGAATCCGATCGGGCCGCAGAAAGCGGTGACCGTACCGGCCAGCAGGGTGGTGGAGAGGAAGATCAACTGCCGCGAACGGCGGATGTCGAGTCCCATCGTGCGGGCGTAGTTTTCGCCCAGCAGGAGCAGGTTCAGAGGTTTGATGACCGCGACGGCCAGCACGAGTCCGAGAACGACGGCAGGAAGCAGCAGACCGAGCTGTCCGAGCGTAACGTCGCCGAGCGATCCCATCGTCCAGACGACGAAAAGATTTGAGGGCGGCTTCGTTGCTCAGGTATTGCAGGATCTGCACGACGGCTCCGACACCCGACGAAAACATCATGCCCAGGATGAGAAATGACCATGATGTCTTTGATTCGGCGGCTGACCGCAGCGATCAGCATCAGGATCAGCGCCGAGCCGATCCAGGCAGCGCCCGCAATGCCGAGGGTGGAGATTAGCGGGTGTCCCGTGAGGCCCAGAAGCGGAGCGCCCAGCAGGAAGATCGCTACGCCGAGGCTCGCGCCGGAGCTGATGCCCAGCACGTATGGTCCGGCCAGCGGATTGCGGAAGAGGGTCTGCATTTGCAGGCCGCTCACGGCGAGGGCGGCGCCGGCCAGCAGAGCGACTACGGCTTTCAGCAGGCGGATGTTCAGGATAATCTTCGTTGTGACGGGGTCGTTTCCGCTGCCCGTCAGTGCGGCGAGGACTTCGCGGATCGGGATGGGTACGGCTCCGACCGAGAGATCGACGACGAAAAGTACCGCCGCCAGAACTCCGAACAGGAGAAAGAGGATGCGCTGCCGTCGTTGCATCGGTTTAGTTCAGTTTTCGGTAATAGGTCGGTTCGGCATCCGTCAATTCCGGGTGGAAGATGCGGATCAGATCTTGCAGAATCAGGTCCGGGTGTATGACGCCCGATTCCCAGTAGTCGTTGCCGCCCGAGGGGTTGGTGCGCCGGTTGTTGTTATAGACCCTCCCTTCCCGCACGGGGCGCGTATCCATGAATTTGGGGACGATCTCCGCTAGTTCCTTGAGCGATGCGGCGGAGCCGACGTTGATCCAGCAGTCGGACATTTCGGCCAGCCGGTATGCCTCCTCCGTGTCGATGGGGCGCGACTGATTGCCCGTGTCCTGGGTATAGACGTATTGTCCTCCTGCGTCGGCGATCAGCCGGGCGACATAGCTCGAAGGCGGAGCCATCAGCCAGGAGTCGCCGTAGGGAGTGTTCAGCATGACGACGGGTTTTCGTTCGGCTTTCGCCGCGAGGGTTTTCAGGCTGTCGTAACGGAGGGGTATTTCGCGGAACACCTCTTCGCCCCGTTCGCGCATTCCGGCGATTTCCGCTACGGCCACGAGCCATTCGGCCTTGCCCAGCGGCGACTGTTCGAGGTACTCGCCCATATAGGCGTAGGGAATACCCAGTTCGCGGAGCTTGGGTTCCATGGCGCTGGCGCCGCTGACGCCGAACAGCAGCACGATGTCCGGGGAGAGCGAAAGCAGCCGCTCGTAGTTCATGTTGCCGTCGTAGCCCACGTCGCCGATCTGTTCCTTGTGCGAGGCGACGTAGGGGTTGCTGATGTAGTCGATGCCCGATACGCCGACTACCCGCTGCGGTTCGCCCAGGGCGTCGAGCATGGCGATGTAGGTCGAGGACATGCAGACGATGCGCCGGGCGTCGCCGTCGAGTACCTGTCCCGGAAAATCCGCCGGAGCCTGTTCGCCGTTGCGGGCGATGAAGAGCTGCGTTTCCTCGCCTTCGGCTCCCTGCCACGGGGCGTATGTCTTCAGTATCGTGCTTTTCATCCCTTCCGCTCCGAAAATTTCGAAGCCCGAGGAGTAGGCGGGGGCGTAGAGGCTGATGTCGAAATCCCCGAGCGAGGCGGCGGATCGGTGGTGACAGGCGGTTGCGGCCGCGAGGATCGCCGACAACAGGATATAAAGTAGTTTTTTCATTGTCAGAGTTTCGTTTTCAGCCCGGTCGGAGTTTCGAGGGGCGGTGCAAAGTTACTGTTTTTTATTCCGTTTTCCCCATTTAGGGCGGATGTCGAGGAAAATCTCGTAGTTCAGCCGGGGCATCGGGCGCGAAAGCACCGACTGATACTCTTCGTTGAAGAGGTTGTTGATGACTCCTTTAAGCGAGAGGTCGGCCCAGCGGAACGAGAAGGCTTTTTCGAGCGAAATGTCGCTCATGAAGTAAGGCTTCACACGTCCGATCTTGGTCTTCATATCGTTGTCCGAGGTGGTGAAACGCTCGCTGTAATAGCACCATTTGTAGGTGAACCGCCACGAACGGTAGGTCAGGTGCCCCGTTACCGAAGCCGAAAATTCGGGGATGTAAACGAGCTGTTTGCCGATCGCCTTGTCGTACCAGTCCACCGGGTCGCCGTGGTTGATCGAGGGGGTCCACGAGAAGTTGCCGTCGGCGCTCAACTGCCAGTCTTTGGCCAACTGTACGTCCAGCCCCGCTTTCACCTCCACGCCGTAGGCATGCACCTCCTTGACGTTTTTGGGCGTCCAGAATCCTTTGGCCGTAGGCAGCCAGACGATCCAGTTGTCGATGTAGGAGTCGAACCAAGTGGCTTCGCCCCGCAGGGTGTAAACTCCGTCGCGGCCCGTAGCGAACGACAGACCGGCGTCGTAGGTGAAGCCGTGCTCCTTTTTCAGGTCGGGGTTGCCGCCCGGCAGGAAGTAGAGGTCGTTCAGCGACGGGAAGCGGTAGTTGCGCGAAATGGAGGCCTTGGCGACGAGGTTGCCGCGTTTCGAGATCAGATAGTCGGTGAAGAAGGCCGGAATGATCGGTGTCCACTCCGAGCCGAACATCTCTTCGCGCAGGCCTATCGAAAGGCCCAGGCGCTCGGTGGGGCGGTAGCGGATCGACACGTATCCCGACAGTTCGATGCGTCCTTTGTCATAACCGACGGGCACTTTGGTTTTGTTGCCGTTGGGATCGGTCGGCTGCTGGTTATCCATCGGGATAATGTTTTTGTCGATGCTTCGTACCAGATGCTGGTGTGCCGAAACGGTTGCCGTGAAGAGCCACTTCTCCCCGAGGTAGTATTCTCCGTCCACCTGGCCGAAGAAGGTGTTGATCGTGCTGCGCGAGCGGATCATCTTCTCCATTTTTCCGTTGCCGAGTTCCCGTTCGTAGTCGTAGGCCATCCAGGTATGGATATAACCGGCTTTGACGCCCACTTTCCACTTTTCGCGCAGATGATCCCACGAAAGGATGCTGCGCAGGGTTTGTTCGCGCTGTTGGTTCAGGTAGTCGTCGTTCTCCTTGTGATCGACCGACAGCATCGGAAGTCCCCGCTTCGAATTGACATACCAGGCCTGCAATCCGAAACGGTCGCCGTGTCCGGTATTGTAATAGACTTCCTGCAACGCGTGGAAATCGTGGTATGCACCGCTTTTGTTGCGTTCGATCGGGTAGTAGGAGCCGATGATGTTGTGGTCGTCGTCCAGGATAAGCACGTTTTTATCGTAGTTTCTGTACTTGAAGTCGTTCGGCGAGGAGGAATAGACGACGCGTGTCGAAGTTTGCCAGCGGTCGTTGCCGTAGGTGAGGCGCAGAAACTCGTCGAAAGTCGAAAACGAGCCGACACCCTGCGTGTATTGCAGGTTGAAACCGTCCGCATCGGCAGGGCGCGTGGAGAGCTTGACCGCCCCGCCCAGGCCGCCGCCCGCCTCATTGACCGAAGAGGTGCCGTGCAGCAGCGAGGCGTCGTCGATGAAGTAGGAGGGGATCATCGAGAAGTCCGTCATGCCCAGCATCGGGGAGTTGATTCGCATACCGTTCCACGTCACCTGCGTATGCGAGGGCGACGTACCGCGGAACGCCACGGTCGAAAGGGTGGCGCGGCCGTACTGTTTGACGAAAATCGACGTGTTGAAAGTCAGGATGTCCGCCATCGAGAGTGCGATGTTTTCATGCAGCACTGTGGTGTCGAGCTGGGTTTTCTGGATGCCGATCTCCTTCATCGGCCGCCGTGCCGTGACATTGACTTCGCGGATGGGAACGGCATACGAAGGATTGCCGTTCCACCACTCGCTTTTTTTGATTTTCTCCTCCTGTGCAAGCCCGGTGAGCGTTGTGAGGCACAGTACGATTGTCAATAGGTGTTTCATCATTTGGATTCGGCTCCGGTTTCGCCGTCGAGCATTTGTTGATATGTAGGGTTATAGCCGCAGTCCGTTACGCTCCAGGTCTGTTCGGAGAGTCGGGGAAGGACCTGCGTGAAGGTCGAGAAATCTGTTACCGACGAGAGGTTGCCGATGCGGATCGCCCCGGCAGCGGTCAGGGCGGAGAAATCGAGCGTTGCGACCGACCTGTTTTTGTAGGCCGTGTGTCCGACGCTGATTTCTCCCGCGACGCTCTGCAGGGAGGGGAAGCGGAACGCGACGGCCCGGTCGGTCGATGTGTTCCAGGTGGATACCAGCATGCTGCCGTTTACCCGTTGCAGGCTCGGCAGGATGAATTTACCCGCGCAACCCGAAGGCATCGTGTAGAGGGCGTAGTCGTCTGCCGGATCATCCGAAACGGGCTCTCCGTTGCCGACGGTTTCCAGCAGCGGAAATTCGAGGGCGGTGAACGACGAGGCACCTACGTAGAACGAGAGCTGCCGGCCGACGTTTTTCAGCCGGGGAAACGAAGCCGAATTCGCTTCGCCTGTCTTGCCGCAGTTACGGCAGAGAAGTGTTCCCCGCACTTCGACGAGATTCGGCAGCGAGAGCGTGAACGGGGCTTGCGATCCGCAATTTTCGATCGTGAGATCATCGCAGCTTTCCGTCGGCAAAGAGAGTTCGGAAATATGCGTGAATCCGGCGATCCGCAGGGTATCGAGGTTTTTGAACCCGGTGATTCCGAAAGGCATCGCTTCCGGTTGCGGCGTCAGCGACGAGGCGTCGATCCGCAGCGAGCCGCCGAAATCGCCGCCCCGGAGCTCCGTCAGTCGCGTCGCGGCGACCAGACGCAGGTCGAGCGTACTGTTCGGAGAAAAAGTGCATCCCGAGAGATCCAGTACGCCTTCGAGCGACGGCAGGTCGTCGATCGACAGGTCGCCTGAAATGGCTTTGAGCGCCGGAAGGAACTCCCCGAAATCCTTGATCGCGGGGAGCGTTGCCAGGCTAACGTCGCCGTCGAAACGCTCCGCTTTCGGGAAGGATAATGTTTTGATAGCCGGACACCCCGTAATTTCGAGCGATCCGGCGTCGGTGAGTGCCGGCAGCAGGACCGAGCGCAAAATAGGGCAGTCGGTGACGGTGATGTTCCCGGTGGTTTCGATCAGCGGAAATTCGAACGTATTGGCCAGAGCGAGATGTTCGTAGCGAAGCGCTCCGGCCTGGGTCAGAACACCGAACGTGGTGCCCAGTCCCGATAACCGGTCGAAGCGGGAGAGGGTAAGCGTCCCGTCGATGCGTTGCAGTTTCGGGAAATACATCTGTTCGCACGGGGCTTTGGCTTCGTCTGCGGTCGTTCCGATCAGCGTCATATTCCCGGCAACGGTGGTCAGCTCGTCGGCCGTCAGTTGGAGCAGGGCGTCCGACTGGAGGACGAAGTGCCCGGCGACGCTTTGCAGGGATTTGAAATCCGCCGTTTGCAGAGCCGTGCCGTAGACGCACAGGTCGCCTTTGATCTCCTTCAGGGCCGGGAGCGAAAGCTGCCTGAGCGTTTCGTTGGGATGGGCCGTGCTGCCGATCCGCAGCGATTCGCAGGCGGTCAGGTTTTCCAGTCCGGCCAATGTTTCACCCGTATAGGCGGCGGTGATCGTCAGGTCGCAGCGGACCGAAACGAGGTTTTTCAACCCGTCCAGATTCGTGACGGGGTTTTCTTCGTCCTCGCCTCCGATGGTGAGGTTGCCTTCGACGGTGTTGATTCCGCTCCGGGCGAAAGCGTCCACTTCGGCCTGCGTCCGAAGTGTCAGGCTGCCATCGGTCGCAATGTCGGTGCGCTCTACCGTATAGAGGTAGGTGCGGTCGTTTTGATTGTCGTAGGAGCTGACCAGAAACTGCCACTCCTGGTCCCAGTCGGCGACAGTCGCCGGGTCGGGGTAGATCGAGGCGTGCTCGCATAATTCGTAGGATACCTGCGCGTCTTCCAACGATACGTTGTAGGGGATGCTTACCGTGATCCGGCCGTCGCGGATGACGGCCGGGTAGGTGTCGGCGCCGGTAGTCAGCGAAAACGATACTATGTAGTTGTCGCTGCCCCAGGGCAGTTCGGTCTTCTCTTCGCTGCATGCCGTGCACAGTAGTGCGAGGCAGCAGATTATACCTGTTATTTTCATATTCCCGCCTATTTGCCCTGGTTGATGTTTTCGTCCGTAAATCCGAATACCTCCGTGGAGTTCTCGCCCAGCCAGCCGGCTTTGGCATTGACGCCGGTCTGTACCCGGATGAAGTCGATGTATTTGAGGTCGGCGGGCTGTCCGTTCTTATCGACCGCGTTCGAGATTTTGAAATAGACCTTCATGGCGCCTGCTGCAGCATTGTCGTCCTCCGAAAGACGGTCGTTGCCGAAATTGTCGGCGTAGCCCCAGTCGTATTCGCCATTGACCCAGTAGGAGCCGTTGCCCGACTGGTCGTAGGTGCGGCTCTTCAGGCAGGGACCGTAAAGCGTATAGCTGTCCGTGCCGATCCACGCCGGGTAGTAGCTGGGCTGGTCGTGGTACTGTTTCAGGTAGTCGATCTTGCCCTTGACGCCCTGGTTGTCCTTCCATTGTACGTCGGCTCCCGAGTAGGTCGGCCGGTAATAGGTGACCGCGTAATCCTGAACGGTCTCCTCCTTGCCGAACTCCGATCCTTTGAGTTCGTACCATTCGTCGTCGGGCAGGGTGTTGCCGTTGGTGTCCTGCATTACATAGACGATACCCGGTTCGGATGAACCCTTGAAGGCGTTGCCCGTGATCGAGAAGTTATAGCCTCCCTTGTATCCGGACGAGGAGTTGTCGATGCTGTGGTCGAAGCCCACGACGATGTAGCCGCCCCAGCCGCCGAGCGATACCCAGGTGTTTTTCCGCATCCGTTCTTCGGCGTAGGCGACTGCCGCTTCGGGGGTGGTCTCCGTACCGGTGAATCCGCCCGAAACCAGTTCGTTGATGAACTGTCCCGGGGCTGGTGTATATTCGTACACCCGGTCCCACGTCGCGCTGCTGGCTCCCGAAGCCGGGCGGCGGTGCGACTCTTCTTCGCCGTGGCATTCGACGGTGAACTCCAGCGTAGCCCGGGTTTCATTGGTGCGCGTGATGCACTTCGAGAGGGTCACTTCGGGTTCGTCGGTGGTATCCGTTACGGTGAAAACGATCTTTTTGATTCCCGTTTCGGTCGGGGTATAGGTGTACGAAAACTCGGTCCCGACCTCTTGTCCGTCGATCGTCCAACTGAACTTGGGGTTGGTGCCGTTCCAGATGGATGGCCGCAGAGTGATCGTGCGGTCGAGCGATACGGTGCGGGTCAGACCGTCGTATTTGCGTCCGATAGGTACCGCCGTAGCCGATACCGCCAGTGCATTGACCACCTCCACCTCGATTGTCATTTCGTCCGAGCCGTCCTCGTTTTCCGTGCGCAGGGAGACTTCGTATGTTCCGGCGATCTCCTCGCAGAATTCATAGACGGCCTCATCGCCGACCGGTTCGGCTTCGGCGGCACCCGGACGGCGCAGCGTCCAGAGAAAAGTGCTGTTCTCAGCCGACTGTACGGTGGGCGCGAATTCGTATTTGCGTCCTTTCACGACCTCCAGCCCGTCGGTCTGCATGGGGAAAGAGATCAGGGGCGGCAGCAGCTCCTGTACCTCGACGAGAACCGTTTCGACGGTCGTGCCGTTCGGGGTGGTTACCTCCAGGTCGATGTAGTAGCCGTTGACGCCTTCCGAAATTTCATTGCCGGAGTCGAACCGGTAGGTGAGCTGCGGTTCGGTCGAGATGATTTTGCCCGTTTCTTCCAGTTTCCATGAGTAAACGGCCCGATCGACGAACTGGTAGGAGGGCGTAATGGTGAACTCCCGGCCGACCTTGACGGGATAGACGGCCGGATCGGTGTCGAACGTGATGATCGGCACCTGTTCGACATCGGTGGTGATGAGCTCGTCCTTGTTGCAGGCGACCGCCGTCAGAGCGAGCAATATGAAATAGATCCGTATTTTGTTCATGGATGATGATTCTTATTATATGATTAGCGCCAGCAGAAGGCGCCGGGGATGATCCCGACATAGAATTCGTCGAGCAGTTCGCCGTCGGGCGAATAGCGCAGTACGACACCGTTCTGCACGTAATCGATCGCGTCGGCGATATAGACTTCCGAATTGACGGGGTTGATCGTCAGTCCGTAGTAGAGCGTATTGTTGTAGGGAAGGAATGGTTTTACCGGAAACTTGTCGGCCGTTACCGGCAGGCGCCAGACCGCCTTGTTGATGAAGTAGATCGTGTCGCGTGTGCCGTTGAGCTGCACTTCGGAGGGCCAGTCGCCGAATTTGAACTTGAACTGTTTCTCGATCTTGCGGGTTGCGGCGTCGATGCAGTAGAGCGATGGCGCCTCGTGTCCGTAGGGCGAACCTTCGTAGCCGCCGTCGGTCACCGTCCAGATCTTGTTGTACTTGTCCATGACCAGCGAGGTGGGCTGGATGCCCACGGTGATCTGGTCGCAGACCTTGTCGGTTTCGGTGTCGATCACCAGGATTCGGTTCTGGTACGACCAGCAGTTGGTGAAGACGTATTTGTCGTATTGCACCATCTGTTCAGTCGAACCGGTTTCGAAATCCATATCCGTTTCGACATAGCCGGTGATCTGGTAGGTCTTGGGATTGACGATGTAGATGCGCGGATCCCAGATTTGGGTGACGTAGGCTTTTTCGTCGCTCAGGAAATGGATGTAGCGGGGCGAAGTGAAGCCCGTGATGCGTCCCACCTCCTTGAAGGTGTTGATGTCGATCGCATAGATCACGCCCGAGTTGTTCACTACGATCCAACCGATACCGTTGCGGATGACCATCGACTGCGCGACGTCGCCCAGCTTGATGGCGTTGGCTCTGGCGAAAACTTCATTCTCGACATGTTTTTTCTCCGGATCGTAATAGGAGAGCGAGGCATTGCCGTACATGAAATTCCCTTCGTTGGTGATGAAGAGCCCCTTGCCGGTCACTTCGTCGCCCGAACCTATGTTGTCGATTTCGAAATCCTCTTTCTCTATCGGTCCGTAATCCATGCACGACACGGCCAGCGCCGCGCATGCACAGATTACGATTCCTCTTTTCAACCCATTGAACATAAGTCTATCTGTTTATCCATTCGTCCGAGAAACGGTAGGCGAAATCCACGCCTGCCGGACTCGCTTTCTTCTGGTAGAAGCTCGAAAACTCCAGGGCATCGCTCCGCGATACGTCATAGACATGGACGGCGCTCTGCGTATAGGTCGATTTGCCGACCCATAACTGTTCGGTCGTCGGGTGTACGCCCATGTAGCCGTAGATGATGTCGCCGCCCGAATGATCCGCATCGAGGTCTGCCGTGATGTAGTCCCAATTGACCTTGCCGGTTTCGTAGTTGTAACGCATCGCTTCATAGGCGCTGAAGTCCTGTTTGCCGATGAAATAGAGGTGCGGCTGCGTGAAGCTCGCACACATCTGCACTGTCGGCGAAGCCGTGCCCGTGCGCAGTTCGATCTGTTCGGGCAGGTTCGTTTCCGAAACGACCTCGCCGTTCGCGTCCAACGCTACGATCATAGCCGGTTTGGTGAAGCTCGCCGCACCGGTCATGCCCGAGTTTCCGGTAAATTCGCCCGTAAAGATAGCATAAATTTTCCCATCGTAACCCTTTGCGAGGTCTTTCACCTGGCGGTTTTCGTAGGTGACGGTTTTGATTACGGCATCCGTCGCGGGATCGAGGACGATCACCGAATTGCCGCGTCCGGCGAAGACCTTGCCGCGCGAGAAGATCATGCGGGCCTTGGTCGCCCCCGTTTTCGTGAAGACGCCGAATGTACCCGGGATGTCGCTCGTACGGATGATATTGGTCTGAAGGTCCACGATACGGATGCCCGAATGGGATTCGTTGTCGGCCGTGGAATATTGGATGTAGGCTTTTTCGGGACTTACGACCACGATGTGCTGCGGCCAGCAGAGGGTCGATTTTGAACTTTGGGTGGCACCCGTAGAGGTATCGATGTTTGCGTAGAACGGCATGTCGCGTGCCACGAGGCGTTTCATCGTGTGGGCATCGCAGACGACGAAGCGTCCGTCGCCGTTGAATGTAGTTCCCATGCTGCTTGTCTTGCCGTTTTGGGTAATGAAGTAGATCTTGCCGTTGGCCAGGTACATATCCTGAAGGACGTTGCCGATTTCGTTGTCGTTGATCTCCTCGTAAACCTTTTCATGATAGCGCATGTGTTGGTCGAAATAGACGATCGTGCCGTTCTCCGAGGTCATGTTGCCCTCTATGAGGACGAACGTGCCTTCGGGATGGGTGAAGTCGAGCACGTAGTACTCCTGCGAGAGGATCGGTTTGTCGTCGGACTGGATCGTTACGGTGTTTTCCAAATCCATTCCGTCGGTGTATTCCGCAGGAGGAGCGATCAGGAGCGAACGCCGTGCGATATCGAAATCGGCCGTCCAGCCTGCCGGTGCCGATGTCATTTCGACCGTGGGAATCCATCCTCCGGCCGTCAGTGCATACGCTTCCGAAGCGCCGTATTTCATACAAACGGGTTCGTCCGAATCCTCCAGCCCCTGAATTTCGAGGCTGCCTCCGTCGCGCTTGGTAATCTCGGTCGTCAGGCGGTAGATACGGCCCGCTTCGAAATTGCGTCCGGTTTTGGTCTCGGTATAGACGCTGCCGTCGGCGAAGGTGTAGGTTACGTGTATTTCCTCTGCGCTGCAATCCGCCGGATAGACGACCGCTGCGGCGAATACGCTCGCGGTGCTGCTCGTCGCGGGCAGTTCGACACCCTCCTTGCCGAACGAAAGCGTTACGGCGTTGTTCGCATCGGTCGCATCGCTGAATTCGGTGCCGTCGAAGGTGCGCGTACCGGTCAGTACGGTCGAGGCGTCGGTCGCTGCCAGCGTGACGGAAACGAGCTTCTCCTTCACGTCCTGCGACCAGGGGTTGAACCAGACGTAAGCGGTGGCGTGCGAGAGGGTGAATCGTCCTTCGGAGTCGGTCGTGGCATAGCCGAAATCGCCGTTCGGTCCGAGTTGCAGTTTGCCCGGCTCCGCCTGGCGTTGTTCGGTCGGAACGACGGCTTCGGCGTCGGTGCCGGTCATGTTGTAATAAATCCGGTAGGGTGCATCCCCCGGGAGGTTCGTGAATCCGAAGTCGGCGACATTGCCGTCCGTTCCCGCTTCGGCGCTCTGTACGCCGCCTGCCCAGATTCGGTCGCCGGTGCTCCATTGAAATTGAATTTCGGTCCCGTCGCCAGGCACGAATTGAGTGCGGCTCGCGGTGCCGGAAATACCCGTGAGGGTTACCTCCCGTCCGGGTTGGGGACCGACTTCGGGAAGTTCCTCGATGTCCGAGGTGCAGGCCGCCAGGCCGAGTCCTGCGAGGATGTATAGTAATTTTTTCATGGCGATTCGATTAAATGCGGATGAAAATGCCTGCAATCCGGGGAGGATTGCCGACATTTTCACCGCGCGATCATTCTATTTTAGTGTTAGCCTTCCACATCGTATTTGAAAGTGAATCCATAGGCGTCGGTAGCCAATTCCGCCCACGAAGAGTCGGCGTAGGCGCCCGTACCGCCGACCGGATCGGTCGATTTGGGTAGGTGGATGACTCTGTTTTCGGCCGGGACATCCTTGCCTGCGTGGTCGTACCACGAACCGCCGAACGGACCGGTACCGTAGTCGTCCTTCAGGGTCGGCGGCGTAGTCGAGCGGCAGGTGATGTCACCCAGCAGGGGACATGCGCCGCCCATGTAGCTCGTGCCGGTGAAGCTGTAGGCATTGATCGTCTTCATATTCTTGCCGAACGATACTTTGGCCAGTTTGACGCATCCGGCAAACGCGTTTTGTCCGATCGTTTCCGTTGCATCGGGGAAGGTGATTTCGGTCAGTTCGGCGCATTTCTGGAACGCGTAGTCCGAAATGGTCACCACTCCGGTGCCGAGATCGATCGTCGTGAGGGCCGTGCAGCTCGCAAACGCGTTGCCGTTGATCTTCGTGACGGAATTGGGCAGGGTTACGGAGGTCAGTTTGGTGTTCTGGAACATGTAGTTGCCGATTTCGGTCACACCCTCCTCGACAGTCACGCTGACGAGCGATGCGCAGGAGTCGAAAGCGTTCGATCCGTAGCTGATGCCTTTCAGTAGCGTTACCGAGGTCATGCCCGATTTTTTGGAAAGCGGCCGAAGAGGTTTTCGTTACGTTCTGCGGGAATACGATGCCTGCGAGGTTCGCATTCGATTTGAACGAGTTAGGGAAGGTTTCCGATTCGTAAACGACTTCCGAGAAATCCACCGTAGCCGGAGCTGCGAGTGCTTTCACGGCATCCGCTACGGCCTTCATCTGTTCTGCCGTCATCACCGTATTGTCACCGGCCGTCTTGACGTACAGCGTAGTGAAGGTTTGCGGAATTTCCGATTTCCAGGGATCTTCGCCGGAAGCGCGGTAGTAAAGGCCTTCGCTCAGGTAGTCGGGACCGAGCGCCTCCATCGTATAGCCGCTGGCGGCTGTGGTCCAGGAGGAGTAGGCTTCGACCGATGCTACGTGGAACGTTTTGCTGCCTTGGACCGAAGTACCCGCGCCGGAGAAACTGTCGGCCTGTACCGCAGGGGCCGTTGTCGGTTCCGCATAGACGTCTGCGAGCAGTGCGGCGTTTTCGAAGGCCTTGCTGCCGATCGAAGTCAGCGTGTTGCCCGAGATGGTCAATTTGGTCAGCTTCGACCAGTCGGAGAAAGAACCCGCACCGATCGTCACGATCGTTTTCGGAATGGTCAGGTTTTCGATCGCGTCGTTCGTTGCGAAGGCATTGTCGCTGATAGCGGTGAGGCCTGCACCGAATTGGAGCGTAGCGATATTGGGGTTGTTGCTGAAGGCTCCGTCACCCAGCGTGGTAACGTTGTCGGGCAGGGCGAGTGCCGTCAGGCCGCAGTCGGCGAAAGCACGATCGCCGAGGGTTGTCACGCCAGAACCCAATGTCAGGGTCGCCAGCTTGGAACAGCCTTCGAAAGCGCTCGCGCCGATTGTCTGAACCGAAGCGGGAATGGTGACGGTCGTAATAGCCGTACAGCCGGCGAACATTTCGGCCGGGATGGTCGTTGCCGAACCGAGGGTAATGGCCGTGAGTTCGGTACAGTCGCGGAAGCTCTTTTCGCCGAGTGTCGTGGCAGAAATTTTTGCCGAGGTAAGACCGGTACCGGCGAATGCCTCGGTTCCGATGTTTTCGATCGCAGATAGGCTTGTTTCGACGAGTGCGCTACACCCTTTGAACGCTTTGTCGCCGACGGTTTTAACGCTCGACGGCAGGGTGAGGGATGCCAGCGCTGTACATCCTTCGAACGTGCTTTCGCCGATGATTTCGACACCGGTCGGAACGGTCGCCTTGGTCAGGGCCGTGCAGCCTTTGAAGGCTCCGGCTGCGATCGATGCCGTATTTTCGAAGAATTTGATCGTACCCAGTTTCGCATTGCCGGCCAGTGAGACGGGGAATTCCGTGGCTTCGAATTTCGCCATGTTCAGATCAAGTGTCACGGGAGCGGACTGTGCCGAGATTTTGGTGATGACGGTATTGAACTGGCTGGCGGTAAGGGCTGCATTGTCGCCTACGGTGCGCACATACAGTGCGGTGAATGTCGCGGGCAGGGTCGGAACCCAGTCGGCCTCGCGCGAAGCACGATAGTAGATGCCGTCCGTCAGTTGCTGGTCGTTGATGTCCTGCAGCGCATATCCCTGCGAGGTTACGTCCGTCCAGGCCGTTTCATAGGCATCGTAGGACGCAGCCGGAACATAGAGGATTTTTGCACCTTCCACTTTGCTGCCGGCGCTGCCGAAAGCGGAGTTTCCCAGCGAGGGCGCATTCTCGGCCCGGCAGGTAATGGTTTGCAGATTGCTTGCCGAAATGAAGGCGTTGCGTCCGATCGAGGTCACCTTTTCGCCCAGATCGATCGAGGTGACGTTGGCACAGTTCCAGAAGGCGTAATTGGCGATCGCGGGGATATCGATAATAATGCGGGTGAAGGCGCTGCAACCGCCGAACGAGCGCTCGTCGAGCGATTTCAGCGTTTCGGGGAAGGTTACGTCCTGCAACTTGCCGCAGTTGTAGAAGGCGTCGTTGCCGACAGTCTCCAGCTTGGAGGGCATATTGATTGTCGTGAGGGCCGAACATGCGTTGCACAGGTTGGCCGGAATTGCAGTCAGTGCATCGGGAAACTGTATGCGTTCCAGTGATTTGCAGTTCTTGAATACGGATGATTCTATTGTAGTCACGCTTTCCGGGATCGTGATCTCTTCGAGTCCGGTCGCTTCGAATGCTTCGGCTCCGATGCTCTTCAGTGTCGAGGGCAGGGTTACATCGGTCAGAGCTGTGCAACTGTCGAATAAGAATTGTGGAATTGCTTCCACACCTTCGGGAATTACGACCGATGTCAGCAATTTGCAGCCGTAGAACGCATAGATGTCCAATGTGCGCACCGAGGAAGGAAGCTCGATGGATTCCAGTTTGGCACAGTTGCGGAAGCAGTTCTGCCCGATGGCAGTCAGGCCTTCTGGAAAGGTTACCCGCGTCAGGTTCTCACAGCCGTAGAAAGCCCCGGAATTGTAGGTGCTGGGAGTGAAAGTCTGGATATTACGGGGCAGTGCGATCTCCTGAAGATTGGTCTTGCGGGTGAAGTCCATCGGAAATTCGGTCGTGGCGAAGGTAGCTTCACCCAGGTCGATGACCGCACCGTTTGCGAGGTTCCCTGCAATCGAGGTGAGTTCTTCGGCCGAGAGGGTCGATTCGCCCAGGGTAACGACTTTCAGGTAGCCGATCGGCTCGGTCGGCAGCTCTTCCGCAACACCGGCTTCGGTCATGAAGAATGCGCCGGAGTTTTTGCAGTCGGACTTGGCGATCTGTGTCGAGAGGCGCAGCGTGTGGCCTGGGGTAAGCGTTTTGCCTGATTTGGTTTGCAGATAAACCGAACCGTCGGCGAATTTATAGACGATCGAAACCGTTGCCGTCGAAAGATCGGCGGGGTAGAGCACCATGGCGGCGAACACGTCGGTATCGTTGCTCTGCGAAGGCAGGGCGACACCCTCTTCGCCGAACGACAGGGTGACGGACGAAGAGCCTTTGCAGTCGCCCAGCTTTCCGTCGGCGAAAGCGGCTTCGCCGGCGATGGTCTGACCGCCCGATACGCTCAAGGTGATCGAGAGCAGGTTCGAGGTGACATCGCTCGAATAGGTGTCGAACCAGACGTAGGAGGTCGCATGCTCGAGCGTAAAGGTTCCGTTTTGCGCCGTTGCATAACCGAAGTCACCGTTTTGGCCCAGGTTCAACTCTCCGGCTGCCTGCTGTGTCTGCTCGGCCGGAATCAGGGCTGTTGCGGCTGCCGGGCCGGTCAGGTTGTAGAATACGTCGTACGTGTCGGCCGTTTCGAGGGATTCGAAAACGAATGTCGCCTGGCTGCCGCCTTCGGCGATGGCTTCGCTTCGGGTATTGCGTGCCCAGATGTAGTCGCCGGCGCTCCAGAGGAACGGAACGGCTCCGTCTTCGGCTCCGCCGAAACCGGTGCGGGTGCCCCGGCCGGAGAATCCGGTCAGTACGACCTGCGTATTTCCGTCAGGAGCAGGGGCGATAGGTTCTACGTCCGCATCTTTCGTGCATCCTGCGAATGCGAGCAGGAATGCGCACAATATGTATAAGTAGTTTTTCATCGGTAATCTCCTTTTTATCCGTTAGTTCCACTCTTCCCATTCGCTCGATCCGGCGCCTGCGCCGCCGAGGATTTCATCGGTGGCGAGTACCTGAACCTTGGCTATGACCGTTGCGGTAGCGCCTACGGCTACGACGGATACTTCACCCGAGGTTTCGGCATATACGTTCTCCTTGGCAGGGGCTGTGATGGTCAGCACATCGCCTTCGAGCCAGGCGCGCCAGCCGTCGGGTTTGGCGATGGCGAGGTTTTCAACGCCTTTTGGGTAACGGCGAGGTTCTGCGAAGCGCCGAATTTCAGCGTCAGCGATGTGCGCTCGATGACGAAATTCACCTCCTTGGCTTTGGGCAGAACGATCTGATCGCCGTTGGTGAGCGTGAAGGTTACGCTTTCATCGTCCTGTACGACGCTTTTGAAGAAAGAGTCGCCGTCTTCTCCCTTATCGCCGTTCGCACCGTCCTTACCGACCGCTTTGATCGGCTGTCCGTCTTCGCCTTTGATGGTTTCGCCGTCGATCTCCCAATAGCCGTCCTTGTTGATGGTCGGGGTTTTACCGTTTTGGCCCGCAACCGGAATCTTGTTCTGGTTATCGTCGAGCAACCACTGGTCATCGCCGCCCAGCGTCCAGTAGTAGATGCCTTCGAATTGCGCGATGCCGATGGCCGGCGCCGCTGCGCCGTCTTTGCCGTTGTGCAACGTGATGGTCTTGCCGTCGTTGAAAGTGATCGTGCAGCTTCCGTCCGCCGCTTCGGTGTAGTTGGTGATGAATTTGTTTTCGTTCAGGGCGTCGATGATCGTCTTGAGCGAATTGACCTGTTCCTTCATCGAAGCGATCTCCTGTTTTAGGTTTTCGATCTCCTGGCGGATTTCGGTGTCGTCGTACTTGTCGTCCGAACAGCCCCAGGTCATTGCTGCGCAGCAGGCAGCGAGAACTAACAGCGTAAAGAATTTTTTCATAGTTCAGTTGATTTATTGGTTGAATATTTTCGAATCTTTGGAGGTGCTGAAATGGGAAAAGCGTCCGCCGGAGCAGATGGGAAGTTCTCTCCGGTGAACGCTCGAAGCGCAGACTTGCGAAGGTCGGTGGGGCGGGCGTATGCCGCGTCCGTCGAAATGTCAGCCGTAAAATAGCCGTAGGTCATCGATACTCCTGTCGTTTAGGTTCCTTCGGAACTTACACGCGAGGGTACGTATGAAGAAATACATGGAAAAATAGTGCGCAGAAGACTATCTTGCATGATTTCTACCCGAAACCCGCGGGTGTAAATCCTGATTGTCAAGGCAGGTCTTCTGACTCGTTCCCTCCGCAGCGCCTTCCCAGCGGTATCGCCAGTGGCAAAGAGTGTGCGGAGCCGCCCTTTCGGGGCTGAAACTCACAGCAGCAGGTACTGTCGCCGATTTTCACGGCATTCCCTATTAATCGGCTTGGAAAAGTGATTCCAAGTCCGAACCTTGCGGGTGCAAAGGTATTGCTTTTCCGGGATTATTCGCAAACGAAATCGGAAATAAATTTCAATGAATTCTGTAATTCATTGAAAAACATTGCTTTGCCAAGTGGCTATTTGCGGAAGATGAAATAGACGGCCAGAATCAGGCAGACGAAACCCGCCAGATGGTTCCACCGCAGGGTGTCCGATTTCATGAAGACGACGGCGAAGACCGTGAAGACCAGCAGGGAGATGACCTCCTGGATCACTTTGAGTTCCCAGATCGAAAAGGGGCCTCCCAGTTGGGAGCTGCCGATGCGGTTGGCCGGGACCTGGAAACAGTATTCGAACAGGGCGATGCCCCAGCTGAGCAGGATGATGGACAGCATCCCGAAGCGTTCTATCTTCGATTTGAAAGCGATATGCCCGTACCAAGCCAATGTCATGAAGGTATTGGAGAGGATCAGCAGGGCGATGGTGGCGAGGGCGCGGTTCATGACAGCAGGGCATCGAGATCGGTTATCGAGGCGAAATCGTCGATGATGACGTCGGCCTCCGTTTGGGTTTCGAGAATATCTCGGGAGAGAGTCGTTACCAGGGCTACGATGCGTCCGGCACCGGCCCGGCGGGCGGCGGTGATGCCGGCCCGGGCGTCCTCGAATACGAGACAATCGGCAGGCAGCAGATGCAGCCCTTCGGCCGCCAGCAGGTAGATTTCCGGATCGGGTTTGCAGCGGGTCACCCGGTCCCCGCTGACGATGCAGGAGAAATAGTCCGCGATACCGCAGTTGCCGAGGACGAAATCGACGTTTTCGCGGCAGCCCGACGAACCGACGGCGCAGGGGATGCCTCGGCGACGCAGCTCTTCGAGCAGGTCCACAAGCCCCCGTACGGGGCGGATTTCCGGAGCATAGACTTCGCGGTAGATGGCCTCTTTCTCCTCGCCGAGCGCTTTCAAGCCCTTTTCGCGGATGATTTCTTCGGGCAGGATCAGGCGCATGATGTCGTCGTTACCCATGCCGAAAGCGGTCTGGAGCTTGTGCTGCCAATCTTCGACGCCGTAACGCTCGCAGAATATCTCGAATGCCTTGACGTGTGCCTGGGTATTGTTTACCAGTACGCCGTCCATATCGAACAGGACTCCCCGTATCATTTTGTTGTTTTTTGAGTCGCAAAAGTAATCATATTTCCGGGAGTTGCCGCCGAAACGACCGGGAAATTGCAGCGTAGCACTTCGAGGCGGGGCCGTAGTCTAAAATGGCGATTGTAGTTTTTTAGTACCCTTTCCGACGATCGCGGCATCGAACTCGAGGTCCGTTTATTGCGGCCTGTGGCCGCATCCGTAATTCCGATCCTCTCCTGAATCCCCTCTTCGGAGAGGATTTGGACGCTGCGTACCTGAAGAGGTACCTAATATATACTCACGCTTAAAATTTGAGGTTAAGACTGAAATTGACCGTGAAGGTCGGGATCGACAGTCCGGGGACGGCGCGGTGATGCGTCAGACGCCAGATGCAATCCACGCGCAGCAAACGGAAGATGTTTTCGATGCCGAAGCCGGTTTCGAGGTAAGGATGTTCGACCGATGACATTCCTACCGGAAAGAGCATAACAGCTTTCGTATTCGGAAGACTGCCGTCGTTGCGGGCCGAGAGAGTGCCGTAAACTCCTTTGAAAACAAAGACTTCGCGCCAGTTGAGTTTTTTGAGGAGCGGTACGCGGCCCAACAGGAACCCGTTGAAGTGGTGTTCGTAGAAGAACGAAATCCAGGCGTCCGACGAGAATTCGTAGAAATTCATGCACGAGAAGGCGTAGCGGTCGTAAAAATAGGTGCCGTTTCCTTCGTGCAGCTTCAGCAGCAGGTAGGGAACCTTGCCGAAGATCTTGCCGCCTTCGAGCATGAGTTGCGAGTAACCGATCGGAGGCAGATTGAGCCGGTATTGCATACGCCCTTCGAGCCGCAGGTAGTCGTAGCTGGCGGGTAAGACTCCTCTTTTTGCCCCCGTGAAGTCGAAGGAGAAAATCGGGTATTTCGAACCCATGTGTCGTACCTCGAACGGCATGCGGACGATCGTTTCGTCTTTGGACAGCCGCAGCCCGATCCGTATCGAAGCGTCGTTGATGCCATGCAGCGAACGCCCGTCCGGCAGGATCATCGGTACGTAGCGGTTCGAGGAGATGTGACGGCCCCGCAGCTCGAACGAACTGCTGATCCCGTGCAGCCACTCGTGTTCGTAGAGGGCGATCCCTTCCTCGATAGTCGAAAGCCGCGAGGTGCCGCCTCGGGAGAAGATCGAGCTTAGGATGTTGTTTTCCGAGAGGGCGCTGACACCCGAGCTGAGCTGTATCGCGTCGTTGCGGTAGGTGACCGTCAGTTTGCGCAGCAGTTGTCGGCGCAGCATCAACTCTACCTCCGCAGCTCCCTTGAAGTCCTCGTCGCGGGTGCCGTAGGCCAGGTAGGTCGAGAGCCGTACGCGGCGGCTGAACTCTTTGGTCGTGCGTGCGCCTATCTGGAAACGGGCGCCCTCCAGTCGGTTGAAGCTGATTACTTTGGAGTAGGGACCTATGCCGACGTATTTGGTGTTGTAGTAGCCTCCGATGATAGTATTGAGGACGGTGTATATGTTTTTATAGAGGGGGACCTGCTGGATCGAATCGACCATTTGATAGATGGCCTTTTCCTTTTGGGTGAGGGTGTAGGGACGCAGCGAGTCCCATTCGACCTGCTTGCCCGAAATGGCATCGTCCGAGAGGATCACGCTGGCTGACGTACCCAGAACCTGTTTGGGGATCGGCGTGTCGAACTTTACGTCGGAATAGGTTACCTCGTGGCTGCCCAGGAAAGCGATCATCTTCGAGGAGTCGGATTTGGTCAGCGTAAAATCGGCGGTCATCTTCTCCCGCTGCGGGAACCACAGCGAGTCGGCCGTCAATCGGTTGTCGGCTTCGATCGCCAGGTGGCGAATCCAGTTTACATTGACTCCTTTGGCCATTTTTACGCGGGCCGAACGCAGCGCATAGCTTGCCGAGTCGATATTGACCTCGCCGTCGAGTACCGGGGTGGCGACACTTTTGGGGTGAAACCGGATTTTGTAGGTCTTGCGCCCTTCCACGTTCGTACTGTCCACCAGAAAGTATTTGTAGAATGAGCGTCCCGAGTTGGAGAGGGGGCTGGCGAACTTCACGCCGAACAGGTCGATGAAGTTTTCGTAAAGATTCACGTCGGCGTGCAGGTGTCCGGTGAATTGCGCCAGCACGCTGTTGTCTTCGATACCGGATATCTGGCTGGCGCGAATTACCTCGCGGGCGACGGACGGCGTGCGGCTGTGGTAGTAATCCGCCGCTGTTTCGGAGATCATCACGGGCAGGTAGGGCTGTCCCGTGACGGACGAGGTGTCTAGGTGCTCGAAGATGAAACCGAAATTCTGTTGGAGTTTTTTGCTCCGGAATTCCCGGATATTGGCCAGTCCGAGTTCCATTTTCGTATAGGTGCGGCAGATGTAGCGGTCGTACTCCTTGGAGTCGTTGTATTTTTTGTTGCGGATAATGCCTTCAAGGATCGGATGGGCCGGATTGTCCCCAGGGGTAATTACGACGCTTTCGATTTCCAGATGCGAAGGAGTGAGCCGGAAGTCGATTTGGTTGTAGCCCCCGACGTGGACCGGACGTATCTGAGGTTCATAACTGACCATTTCCGCCCGGATGTAGCTCGACGTGTCGCGGCTTTCGAGCGAGTAGAACCCTTCGTCGTCGGTGGTGATGCCGGTGGTCGTACCCGGGAACAGGACGACGGCGTAGGGAATCGGCTCGCCCGTCTGTGCGTCCGTGACCGTACCGCGCACCCGGGTGTTCTGGGCGGCGCAGGGGGCGTACAGAAATAGTCCCGCAAGAGCGAGGAGTATGCCGCAGAGTCGTTTCATCGAAGCCTTTCCGGAATGTCGTTTCGGATTTTCCTAAAATATAAATATACCCAAAAATACAAAGATTTTACCGGACTGTCAAAAATTATTATTTTTGCCGATCCGGATGGAACTACTTTCTGCGGAATGAAACATGGGAACGTCAAAATAGAAAAGACCAATGCGGCCCGTCTGCTCGACCGAGCCAAAATCGCCTACGAATTGATCCCGTATCGGGTGGATGAGGAGCATCTGGCCGCGACTCACGTGGCCGAACAGCTCGGCGAAGATGTTGCTGCGGTTTTCAAGACGCTCGTGCTTCGTGGTGACCGGACGGGCCATTTCGTCTGTGTCGTCCCTGGAGATCACGAGGTCGATCTGAAAGCTGCCGCCCGCATTTCGGGCAACAAGAAAGCCGATCTGATTCCCGTCCGGGAGTTGCTTCCGACGACCGGATACATCCGGGGCGGCTGTTCCCCGATCGGGATGAAAAAACCGTTCCCGACCTTTTTCCATATTTCCGTTTTGCAACACTCCGTCATTTATATCAGTGCGGGAGTTCGGGGATTGCAGATCCGGATCGCTCCGCAGGATCTGCTTCGCTTCGTCGGGGGCGAAACGGCCGAAATCAGCCGTCCGTCGTCTGTGGCGGCGGAATAAGATCCGTAATTCTTTTTTTGCTATTCGATCCCTTTCTGCAGGTCGGCGGAATTGTCGTGTTGTCGAAGCGACCGCCGGACCGGTATTTCGGAAACGATTCGTTATTTCTCTTTGGGTGCCGGTCTGGTTTCGCCCTTGAGTGCCGGAAGGGAGATGCCGTACCGTACCGCCAGAATCCGAATGAGGATCACCGAGCAGGCGGCGATGAACTGCGTGGGGGCCGCCGGCAGGTCGAGATACATACAGAGATAGTAGATCAGTCCGCCGCAGATGCAGGCGATGGCGTAGATGTCTTTGCGGAAAATAAGGGGTACTTCGTTCAGCAGCACGTCGCGCAGCATACCGCCCGCCGCACCGGTCAGCGTACCCATGATGATACCCACCCACATCGGATAGCCGACGGCTATGCTTTTCTGAATGCCGACGACGGTGAAAAGTCCCAGTCCGACGGCATCGAAAATGAAGAAGGTGTTGTTGAGCCGGATCACGTATTTGCGCAGCCCGACTACGAACAGGAAGGCGAATCCCGATACGACCAGGTAGGAAACGTTCTGCATCCAGAAAGGGGGCAGGCCCAGCAGCAGGTCGCGCAGCGTACCGCCGCCGACGGCCGTGACGAATCCGACCACATAGGCTCCGAACCAGTCGAAATGTTTGGCCGAAGCGAGCCGGATGCCGCTGATGGCGAATGCGAAGGTACCGACATAGTCGAGAAGGGTGATGAAATTCATGATGTTTCGATTTTTCGGCCGCAAAGGTAGTAATTATCTCGCCGGATTATCGATAACGACGAAATAAATTCGATAGCTGCGATCGGGCTGCCGATTTCTGTTTTCTGTTTTCTGTTACCGGCCGTATGATACGGGGCGGAGGCGTTTCCTGCGGGTCTTTGCGGAATTTTCCGGCAAGGAGTGTTCGGGTTTCGTTTTTTTTTCGTACTTTTATGCGGCGTAAATTCGGCTCGGAACGATGGTTTTACTTCTTCATTCCGGTTCATTGGTTTGCTTTTTCATGTTACTTAAATATTTCCCACTATGAAATTTTTTATCGATACAGCTAACCTGGCCCAGATCCGGGAAGCTAACGAAATGGGTGTGCTCGACGGGGTGACGACCAATCCTTCGCTGATGGCCAAGGAGAACATTCGCGGTGAGGAGGCCTGCCGTCGCCATTACCTCGAAATCTGCTCCATCGTCGATGGCGATGTGAGCGCCGAGGTGATCGCCACCGATTTCGACGGTATGGTCCGCGAAGGGGAAGCGTTGGCGGCCTTGCACAAGAATATCGTGGTCAAACTCCCGTGTACGGCCGACGGTATTCGTGCCGTGAAGTATTTCGCGGGCAAGAATATCCGCACCAACTGCACGCTGGTCTTTTCCGTCGGTCAGGCTCTGCTGGCAGCCAAGGCCGGTGCGACGTATGTGTCGCCGTTCGTAGGCCGTCTGGACGATATTTGCGAGAACGGGGTGGCTCTCGTCGCCGAGATCGTGCGTATGTATCGTTACTACGGTTATGATACGCAGGTGCTGGCGGCTTCGATTCGGCATACGCAGCACATCGTCCAGTGTGTCGAGGCGGGGGCCGACGTGGCGACCTGCCCGCTTGCGGCGATCAAGGGTTTGCTGAAACACCCGCTGACCGACATCGGTTTGGCGCAGTTCCTGGCAGACCACGCCAAGGTGAATTCGTAGGGAGGCGGCGTTTCCCGTAATGGAAAAGCGATGCCGATGATCGAAAAATCATCGGCATCGTCGTTTCGTATTCGGGCCGGAATCCGATCAGATTTCCAGCCCCATGATATAGTCGTTCATGTAGAATCCGCCTCCGATTTCGAAATCGCCTTCGCGCAATTTGCGCATACCCATCCGTTCGTAGAATTTTACGGCTTTGTTATGGCGATTTACGTGGAGCTCCATCCGGCAGGGAGCCGGGTGGAGCTGTTTGATGTGTTCGATAGCCTTGCGGAAGAGGAAGCTCCCCGCGTGCACACCCTGGAATCGGGGCAGGATGTAGATTTTTTGCAGGATGTAGAGGTCGTCTGCTTCGGGCTGGACAGAGAGATAGCCGCAGGGAGTGCCGTCCTTGTAGGCGATGTAATATACGTGCCCTTCGGCCATCTGCCGCCGGAGGTTTTCGGGGGAGTACATCCACTCCATCATGTAGTCCAACTGTTCGGGCGAAAGGATGGTTTTATAGGTGTCGGGAAATGCGACGCAGGCCATTTTCGCGTATCAGTCCACAATCTTCGACGGAGGCTTTTCTGGCAGTAAACATAAGGTGTTCGATTCGGTTTCGCTCTTGCAAATATATTGAAGCCAGGAGAAACCGGGAACTTGTTCCCGGTTTCTGAGGTGCATTCTATCTAGAATATGTTCAAAGATGGTGATTCTGGTAGTCGGAGAGTTCTGTTTTTGTCGCGATAATTTGTCGGGCTGTATGAGACGGATGCCTGGGCAATAACAAATTAGGCCAATATTGTAGCCACAAAATTTCTATAGTCCCTCCTCGACGGTTTTCCGTACAGGTTCCTGGTACTGTTTACCTTTTCCGAAACGGAAGTTGATTTTCAACATTACTCTGTTCCAGGCATTTTTTACATAAGAAGTCCCTTGTGTTCTGACGATACTGTTCTCGATGGAATGGTAATGGCTTTCCGGATTGGTGAGGAAATTGTCGCAGGAGAGTTGAAATGCCCAGTCTTTGTATTTATATCTCACAC
>ENA-OQHN01000155-OQHN01000155.1-human-gut-metagenome-genome-assembly--contig:-NODE-155-length-25834-cov-4.441436_pt1 | contig 25834 bp, 25 predicted proteins | sample MGYA00242564_ERZ504721 | MGnify/ENA primary metagenome ERZ504721 (study PRJEB26092, sample SAMD00036212) | human gut metagenome | host: Homo sapiens | study: EMG produced TPA metagenomics assembly of...
AGGGACTTCCGATTGGCGTGGCGATTGCGGCTGGAATCATCATCGGTGTTGTGGCTGGTCTGATTGATGGTATGGTTGTATCGAAATTCCGTGTTCCGGCATTTATCATTACGATGGCAATGATGAATGTCTGCAACGGTATCGCGTATGTATATTCGGGCGGACAGTCCACCCGTATTACGGATAAGTTTTTCATTGCAATCGGAACGGGTTATCTGTTTAACATTATTCCGCTGCCGGTTGTCTATATGGTTATTTAATTATCGTATTTAGTTTTCTGCTTTCTAAAACAAAATTTGGTACCTATGTCTATGCAATCGGCGGAAACCGTGAGGCGGCGCGTCTCTCTGGTGTTCCGATCAAGAAAGTCGAGATCATCGTGGTTTACATTGTCGGGCGCCCTGGCGGCGTTTGCAGGTCTGGTTCTGGCATCGAGAATGTATTCCGGACAGCCGTCCGTCGGAAGTGGCTATGAGATGGATGCGATCGCAGCCTGTGTCCTCGGCGGAACCTCGATGGCAGGCGGACGCGGACGTATCAGCGGCACAGTATTTGGTGCGATGGTAATCGGTATTATTTCCAATGGTCTGAATCTGATCGGTGTCAGCTCCTACTGGCAGCTGATTGTAAAGGGTCTGATCATTGCCTGCGCGGTTGTACTGGATTCCCAGAAGGGCAATCTGGCACTCCTCAGAAAAAGAAATGATTCCAAGAGCACATTTAGAAAGGCAAGGAGAGAAGAATGGACTTTTCAGAAAATGTCATTTGCGGATTCGACCGGTGACGCGATTCCGTTTTATCATGAAGGTAAATATCATATTTTTCACTGACATCCCGCCAGGAACCACGGTATATCCGGCGAGACTGCGTACTACATGGAGCCACTCTGTTTCGGAGGATCTGGTGCACTGGGAGGAGCTGCCGACAGCACTGTATCCGGGCGAGGGCGATGAGCCGGATGCGTCCGGCGTGTGGACGGGATCGGTTATCTACGGCGAAGGAAAATATCACGCATTCTATACGGGTTACTGCCTGACGGCAGAATATCAGCAGACGATCTGCCATGCGACGAGCGAGGATGGTATCACCTGGACGAAGGACGCGGCAAACCCGGTTATCACGCCGATGATAGAGTTATATGAAAAGCTGGACTGGCGTGATCCGTATGTATTTTATAATGAGGAAGATAAATGCTACTGGATTCTGATCTCGGCGAGACGGCTGGATATGCCGGTGACAAGACGCGGCTGTATCGTCCTGTACCGCTCGAAAGATCTGGTAAACTGGGAGTATTATGGTCCGTTGTATTCGGCAGGCAATACGAATTGTCCGGAATGCAGCGAGATGTACAAGATAGGCGATACCTGGTATCTTTCCTATTCCCGCTTTTCCGAGTTTGTCAACACGATTTACCGCACTTCCAAATCTCCGTTTGGACCGTGGAAAAAGCCGAAGAAAGACGGCATCGGCGGACGCCGCTTCTATGCAGCTAAATCCATGCAGGATGACAACGGGCGCCGTTTCTACTTTGCCTGGGCGCATGACCGTGCAGAAAACAGCGACCGCGGCGAGTGGTACTGGGGTGGCACGTTCTGTATTCCGCATGAGGTCGTTGCAACGGCAGACGGACAGCTGGACGTGAAGCTTCCGGAAGAATATGTAAACTGCTTTAAAGAGAAAGTTGACTGGAAATACCTTCCGGTCATGGGAGAATACAAGCTGTATGGAGATACAACGGTTGAGCTGGATGGATGCGGGACAACCTCGTATGGTTTCCTGGAGCAGCCGGAAGAAAAGTTCCTGTTTACCGGCACGGTGATCCCGAAAGAAGCGAATGATTCCTTCGGAATCCTGTTGAAATCCGACTGGGAGGCAAGCGGCTGCCTGTTCTTAGAGTTTGATGTGGCGATGCAGCGAGTGTCCCTTCTGTCCCTGCCGATGGGAGTTGACCCGTTCTGGGAGCAGTCCTGCCAGGCGGTTCCGAAAGCAACGGAACCGGGACCGGATGGCGTGCGCGTGGCAGAGAAAACCTTCGCGATTGAAAATGGCGCGGCAATCGACGTCAAGATTTCGGTGGATCATGACATGGTAGAGGTATTTGTGGGCGAGCAGGTGGCGTTTACCTATCGTATTTTCCGGAGACCGGAGTACGAGCTCGGTCTGCTGGCGCAGGACGCGAAAGTAGAATTTGCAAATATCGCGATTCGGAAGTAAAATTCCTTGTGAGAGACGAACGGATGTGGCTGTCCGCCTGTGAGAGGGCTGGATGGCGGCACCATTGATATAACTTGTAATACGGAGGATGATTCGTATGAGAATAAAAACAGACATCACAGCGCTGGGAGAGCTTCTGATTGATTTTACTCCAGCAGGCGTTTCACAGCAGGGAATGCGTCTGTTTGAGCAGAATCCGGGAGGTGCGCCGGCCAATCTGCTGGCGGCGGCTGCGAAATTTGGAAGGAAGACAGCATTTATTGGCAAGGTGGGTAAGGATATGCACGGTGATTTCCTGAAGGAAACCCTGATCCGGGCAGGTATCAATACGGACAACCTGATTCAGGATGAAAAGTATTTTACCACGCTTGCATTTGTAAGCCTGAAAGAAAACGGGGAGCGCGAATTTGCCTTTGCGAGGAAGCCGGGGGCAGATACGAATCTGTGCATGAAAGAGATCGATCCGGAGATCCTGGAAAATACGAGAGTATTTCATGTCGGTTCCCTGTCGCTGACCGATGATCCATCCCGGACGGCAACCTATGAGGCGATCAATATTGCTAGAAACAGCGGTGCGGTGATTTCCTACGATCCGAACTACCGGGCGGCGCTCTGGAGTGATCCGGAGACCGCACAGCTTCGGATGCAGTCGCTGATTCCCTATGTAGATATGATGAAGATTTCGGATGAAGAAACCTCGCTTCTGACCCCGTATCAGGACCCGGAGGAAGCGATTCAGTATCTGCTCCGTCAGGGGGTGCACCTGGTGGCAGTGACGCTCGGAAGAGATGGCGCCCTGATCGGCAATGAAAATGGAATCGTAAAAGCGGAGGGCTTTTCCTCCCATGCGGTCGATACAACCGGCGCTGGTGATTCCTTCTGGGGCGGTTTTCTCGCCTCCTATCTGCAGGAAGAAATCTCGCCGGGAACACCTGACCCGGGCGCAGATGATTCAGTTCGGCAGGATCGGTAACGCAGTGGCAAGCCTGTGCGTCGAACGCCGCGGCGGAAGTCTCGGCAATTCCAGAGATGGAGGAGATTGAGGAGAGGCTGAGAGGGTAAAAGAAAAGATAGAGTAAGTAGTCGGCAACTAGCCTTGGATTGGTCTGCTGTAAATAACCAAAACCCCAGAGAGCAGGCACTCTGCTGGGGTTTTGTTGTGTAACCGTTTGGACACATTAATACTCCTCCACATGCAGCAAATGATGCGCACGATCGGACAGTGGAGCTTTTAAATATTCGTCATACAGTGTCTGAACAGCCTGGTTTTCATGGCTGAAGCGGATTGCACTGTTTGTATCGTAAGCGCGCAGGCAGTGATCCCGGTCTGCACAATCCTTCGGCTTATTCTGGAAGGATGGACGTAAGGGCTGGCCGCCGCCATTGATGCATCCGCCCGGGCAGGCCATGACTTCCACAAAATCATAGTGGCATTCGCCGCGTTTCATCGCCTGAATGAGGCGTCTGGCCTCTCCTAGGCTACTGAGTGCTGCACAGTGCAGTTTCACACTCTTGATATCGATTTCCAGTTCCTTAAAGGAACCGATCTGGCGCAGAACCTTCAGCGGACTCTGTTCACCGATCTCCGGATCTTCACCGGTTACGGTGTGGTAAGCGGTACGAAGCGCTGCTTCTAGTACACCACCGCTGGCACCGAAGATCACACCGGCTCCGGTTGCTTCACCGAGAGGATCGTCAAAGTCGCACTCCGGAAGTCTGGATACATCGATGTGATCGGCCTTGATGAGACGGCAGATTTCACGGGTGGTCAGAACATAATCAATATCCTGTCCGGTTCCGGCGCTGTCCATGCCCGGAAGAGTCAGTTCACGCTTCTTGGACATACACGGCATGATGGAAACACAGGTGATATTTTCCGGTGCAATGCCTTTTTTCTGTGCAAAATAAGTTTTGATGACAGCACCGAACATCTGCTGCGGGGACTTGGCAGTGGAAAGCTGCGGCAGAAGCTCCGGATACTGGCTCTTTGCAAAGCTGACCCAGCCAGGGCAGCAGGAGGTGAACATAGGCCAGCTGTATTTATCCGGCTGCTGTAAGCGGGCTAAAAGCTCGTTGCTTTCCTCCATGATGGTCAGATCGGCTGCAAAGTCAACATCGAATACATAGTCAAATCCAACGGATTTTAAGGTGGATACGAAACGTCTGTCAGTAGCAAATTCCGGGGAAAGACCAAATTCTTCACCCCATGCGGCACGGACAGCCGGAGCGACAACCGCTACGGTTACCTTGTCATCATTTGCCAGTTCACCGTGGATACCATTGATGGCTTCCACATCATCCCGCTCCTGGAGAGCGGCCGTCGGGCAGTGGGTAACGCACTGTCCGCAGAGAGAACAGTCGGATTCTTTGATTTCCAGATTGTGGGAAACATCGACGGTTGTATGGGAACCGGTTCCGGACACATCCCAGATATTTAAGGTCTGGATCTTGTCGCAGATCTGGACGCAGCGCATGCATTTGATACATTTTCCTGCATCACGGATCAGTGGGAAAGTAGAAGTCCAGATCATTTCCGGATATTCGATTTTTATAACGGTCAACGGTCAGGTTCAGATCACTTGCCACCTGTTTTAATTCACAGTTGGAACTGCGCACACAGGTGGGACAGTTGGTGTGATGCTGGGAAAGAAGCAGTTCCACGTTGATCTTGCGGGCTTCGCGGACCCGCGGGGAGTTTGTGAGAATCTCCATGCCTTCCTGAACCTGGTTGTTGCAGGAGGTAACGAGATGGTGGATTCCCTTCACTTCTACAACGCAGACACGGCAGGCGCCGATCTCATTGATATCTTTCAGATAGCAAAGATAAGGAACGTGAAAACCGTTGTCGCGACAGGCGTCCAGAATCCGGGTTCCTTCTGGAACCTGCAGTGGTATATTATTAATTTTGATGGATACAAGATTCGTATTTACCATGATGTGGTCCGCCCTCCTTTGAAGTTTCCATAACCGAAGTGATCACAGCGCAGGCAGCGTCTGGCTTCCTGGCCAGCCTCCTTGAGGCTCATGCCGCATTCGGTAAGTGTAAAGTCACATTTGCGTTCTCCGGCAGGACGCTCTGTCAGGTTGACACGTCCGCAAGGAGTACGGTCGGAGAGATCCGGTTCCGGAATCTTCACATCGCAGGTAATCTCGTGGTTGTAGCCGAGATACTGGTCGATGTTGGCTGCGGCTACCTTGCCGGCAGCGATTGCACGGATCACGGTTGCCGGTCCGGTTGCACAGTCGCCTCCGGCGAAAATACCCGGCATATTCTGAATGGAGGTCCATCCGGTTGCCTGGATGATGCCCCATTTTGCGTCGATACCCTGTTCTACGAAGTAACGGCTTTCGATACCCTGACCCACAGCTGCGATGACGATATCACATTCAACCGAGATAGAGTCGGTGCCGATAGCCTTCGGTGAAGGACGTCCGCCGCGGATTTCTCCCGGCATCTGCTGGCTTACCCAGAGAGTTTTTACCTGGCCGTCCTCGTCTGCTTCAATCCGCTCCGGTGCGTAAAGTTCCATGATCTCTACGCCTTCAGCCATGGCACTTTCAACCTCTTCCGGAAGGGCGGTCATATCAGCTTTGCGGCGTCTGTAGGCAACTGCCACCTTGTCTGCACCCAGACGGACAGAAGAACGGGCTACGTCCATGGCTACGTTGCCGCCGCCGATGACACAGACCTTCTTGCCGGTAAGATCCGGATATTTGCCGTCACCGATGGCACGTAAGAATTCGACGGCTGAGATAACACCGCCGGCATCTTCTCCCTCAATACCAATCTTTTTATCACTATGAGCGCCGATGGCGATGTAGATAGCATCATATTCTTTGCGGAGTTCATCCAGAGACAGCTGTCCTGGATCGTTTCCGACCGAAGTTTCAAGACGGACTTCCACACCGGTTTCCAGAATGACATTGATATCATCCTGCAGGCGCTCTCGTGGCAGGCGGTAGCTTGGAATTCCGTACAGCAGCATGCCGCCGAGTTTCTTGCGTTTTTCAAATACAGTGGTCTGATGTCCCATCAGCTGCAGATAATAAGCAGCGCTCAGGCCGCTGGGGCCGCCGCCGATGATCGCGATGCGCTTACCGGTGGAGGTTGGACAGACCGGTGCCGGTACATATCCTGCCATATCCACAGCTACACGTTTGATACCGCGGATATTGATAGAATTATCCAGCATGTTGCGGCGGCAGCGGGACTCACATGGATGTTCGCATACCAGCGCACAGGCGGTTGGGAATGGGTTATCTTTGCGGATCAGGCGGACTGCATCGGCATAGCGTCCTTCACCGGTCAGGGCGATGTAACCCGGAATATCAACTCCGGCCGGGCACAGAGCCACACAGGGAACCGGCTGATCAAGATTACTGCGGCAGCGGTTGTGTAAGATATGTTCCATAAAATCCTCTTTGAAGCCGTCCAGTCCTTTTAAAACCATCTGGGCAGCGGTATAGCCGATGGCACAGTCAGCCGTGCTTTCGATGACACGGGCTGTTTCCTCCAGCATGGTTAAATGCTTCATGGTTCCTTTTCCGTTTAGGATGTCTTCCAGAAGATTGGAGAGCTGCGTGAGACCGATTCGGCAGGGAACGCATTTGCCGCAGGTCTGTGCATGGCACATTTTTAAAAATGCAGCGGTCAGGTCGACAGGACAAAGACCTGGCGGGCTGGCGATGATGCGCCGTTCCAGATCTTTGTAAAGCCCTTCTACGACATTCTGAGCCTCGCTGTTAGTAGGTATAACGAGTCTGCTCATAAGGTATAAACTCCTTTCATAAATGTGAAATAAAATGCGTTATATTTTTCGATGCAATTATGTGTTTACTATAACATAAAACGAGCGAAAAATACAAGATATTTATTGCAAAATATCTAAAAAAAGAAATGAAAGTGAGGTAAAAACAGATAAAATAGATAAGGAAGATAGGTATAAAGTGCGAAAAAATGTTGAATATATAGCTACGGTAATTTCATGACAATTAAAAAGTGATGAAATTGTGGATTGCCCGCAATTAAAATATCATATTTATGAAAATCACAACCATATATATGAAAATAATAGGGCGAAAATTCTATGATATTTTTGGCTTTACAGACGTTCAGTAAAAAACGGCAGGAGCCGTCAAGCTGCGCTCCTGCCGTTGGGTCCGCCCTGACTGTTTTTGTTCAGTCCGCAGGCGTGTTCAAATTCGCGAAGTTTCTGTTCTGCCTCGGGGGTCAGATGGTTCGGGACATCGATCTGGACCGTCACGTACTGATTGCCATGGATGGACGGATTCTTCATGGAAACAATGCCTTTTCCCTTTAATTTAATCTTGGTTCCCGACTGCGTCCCGGCTGCGATCTTGCACAGGACATTGCCGTACAGGGTGGAAACCAGCGCCTCACCGCCGAAGACTGCGGTGGTAAACGGAATGCGGACGGTCGAGTAAACATCCATCTCGTTGCGCTCCCATCCCGGTTTCGCGGTGACGGTAATATTTAAAAGAAGATCGCCCGCCTCGCCGCCGCCCGTTCCCGGCATGCCTTTTCCTTTCAGACGGATAGATTTACCGGTATCGATGCCCGCTGGGATGTGAACCTGTAAAGACTGGCGCTTGCCGGTCTGTGGGTTCTGCAGAGTGATGAGCTTCTCGCAGCCGGATACGGCTTCATCAAAGCTTATGGTTACATCGGACGTGAGGTCAGAACCTTTCTCACGGAAATCGGCGCTGTGAAAGCCCTGACTGCCGCCGAAGCCGCCAAAGCCAGACCCGCCGCCAAAATGAGCGCTAGAACCGCCAAAACTGGAGCCACCGGTAAAATGAGTCCCAGAGCTGCCAAACCCGGAACCGCCCGTGAAATGTCGGCTGCGGGAACTGCCGCCCGAACTCTTGCCGTGGAACATGCCGCCAAACATATCTCCAAAAATGTCACCCATATCGTCCATGTCATCCCCGGTAAAATGGTATTCTGCATAACCGCCCGGACCGCTCTGATAGTGCCAGGAACCGCCCTGACCGGTACCGCCAAAGCCGGAGCCAAATGGACCATTTCCAGAAGCGCCGGCACCGCCAGCTCCGCCGTATGCGGCGCTGTTCGGGTCAAATGCGGCGTGACCGAAGCGATCGTAGAGTTTCTTCTTTTCTGGATCACTTAAGATCGAATAGGCTTCGTTGACATCCTTAAACATCTGCTCTGCCTGGGGATTACCGGCATTGGAATCCGGGTGATACTTTTTGGCAAGTTTCCGGAATGCCTTTTTGATCGTCTCCGCACTGGCGTCCCGCTTTATCCCCAGTATGTCATAATAGTCTCTTTTCTCTGCCATTGATTATCACCTCCGTAGATGCAGTGATTTAAGTTTCAATTATTTAGGTTATGATAAAAGATTGGGTATGATAGAAGCTGCCGCATTCCTGCGACAGCTCCTGAAGCTATCTGGCTGCTGGCAACACAATGTGTGAGCCGCAGCTGCCTATCTGATTATTAACCTTCGATGGAAACGAAATGCTTCTCTTCAACCGCTTTCTTTTCCAGCTCTTTCGGGAAGGTCAGGGTCAGAGTGCCATTTTCAAATTTGGCATGGATATCCTTTTCTTCCAAGTTCTCGCCGACGTAGAAGCTTCTGCTTACATTGCCGCTGTAGCGTTCCTGGCGGATATATTTAACGGTTTTCTGCTCGGCTTTAGCGTCCTTCTTGGAAGCATCTGCTTCTGCGGTCGTTGCATCTTTCTGATTCTCCTCCGGCATATCTTTCGATGTGTACTTCTTACGACCTCGACGGTCAGATAGCCATCTTTCAGCTCAATCTGAAGTTCGTCTTTCTTAAATCCCGGCAGGTCGATGGAAACTTCATAATCCTTATCGGTTTCCTTGACATCCGTCTTCATCAGCTGGGAAGAGGAAGCGCCATACAGTCTCTGGTTAAAGCTCGGGAAGGAAAAATCCATCCAGTTATCAAAGTTATCAAATACACTATTATTAAAAATACTCGGCATATACATAAGTCATCTCTCCTTTTAGTTATCTGTAAATGTCTTTGTAGTTATCATCTATGTAAAAACATTGGGAGGAAAAGGGGAACTCATTCATTTCCTTGTCCTTTCCTTTGTTCTAGCTGTAATATAACACACATAATTAGCACTGTCAAGAGGCGAGTGCTAATTTTCTGTGAAGTTTTTGTGAACAACGCAATTATTCACGGGTAGGCACTTTTGGAACTGAAAGTACCGTAATGATAACAGGCAGACACCTTCGCTCTGAAAGTGCCTGCCTGTTACGGAGCAGTTCCTATGTTTTTATATGATTTCTTCCACTGGCGGGTGCTGCTGTTTCCGGGTCCAGTAGATATAATATCCGATATTTAGTACAATGCCGACGATCGTAGAAACGGGGGCTGCGAGACCGATCTTGGTCAGGCTGGCGTCCGGCTGGATACTCATGAAATACGCTAGCGGGAGACGCACCAGAAGCGTCTGGATGAGTCCCTGTGTCATAACCCAGAGTGTCTGGTTATTTCCGTTGAAATATCCGATCATGCTGAACAGAACCGCGGTCACGATGGACTCGAGTGCGAATCCTTTCAGGTAATCATAGCTGTTCTGGATGACCGCCGCATCCGTCGAGAAGAAGCCGGACAGGATATCGCCCTTTAGGAGAACCAGGGTAAAGACGATACAGCCGACGCACAGACCGACGCCGATTCCCGTAAAAAGGGTGTGCTTGGCACGCTTGACTTTCCCTGCCCCTACGTTTTGGGAGACGAAGGAAGCCATCGACTGCATCAGGGCGCTCGGGACAAGCATGGCGAAATTGACGATTTTGCATGCTACACCGTAACCGGAGGACGCTTCCAGTCCCAGTCGATTGACAAAGGCGCACAGGGCTAAGAAGGAAAGCTGGGTTAAAAATTCCTGAAGCGCCAGCGGCAGTCCGATGGAAAGAAATTTCGGACACTGGGTGTTGAAGCGGAAATCGTGCCGGGTGATCGTAAATGGCAGAGTTTTCTTAATTAAAAGAATAATCGCGAAAATAACGCTGAGCGCCTGCGCGGAGACGGTCGCGATGGCGGCACCGGCGGCGTCCATATGAAGACCAGCTACCAGTGCGAGGTCGCCGATCACATTGACGATGCAGGCAACCAGGACAAAGAGAAGCGGTGACTGGCTGTCACCGAGCCCGCGGAAGATGGAGGACAGCAGGTTGTAGGCGACGATGAAGAAAATGCCGCCTCCGCAGATGCGGATGTAGCTGGCGGTCTGATCCACCGCCGCCTCGGGTGCCTGCATGAGAATGGCGATCGGGCGGGCAAAAAAGACCATGACGACGAATAAAACGGCGGAAATGATCGTAAATACAATCGAAGCTCCGCCGACAACTGCGCCGATCTGCTGCGGTTTCTTTTCACCGAGATAGCGGGCGATCAAAACGGTGATACCCATAGCGAACTGAATTACGACGAAGGTGACGAGGTTTAAGACCTGGCTGCCCGTCGAAACGGCGGAAAGACCGGAGGTCGAACCGAACCGTCCAACCACCAGCAGATCGACCGCGCCGTATGCCGCCTGCAGAATCAGTGCACCGAGCACCGGAATCATGAAAGCGATCAGTTTTTTCAGGATACTGCCCTGTGTAAAATCAGCTTTATCATTATTCATGGGAATCCCTCCGTTTGCACATAATCTGATAAAATGTCTCCATCGTCTGAATCATCTGGCGGGCGTCCTCCTCAGTAATGGTGTCTAAAGACGGGGCGAGCGCGCTGAAGTATTCGGTGTCGTACGTCTGTGAGAGCGTCCTGCCCGCTTCGGTGATGGAAATGTAGGTAACACGCCCGTCGTTCTGCGAGGTTTTCTTTTGGAGATAACCGCCCGCTTCCATCTCCTTGACAGTCCGGGTCACGCCTGGGCGAGGCAGGTTCAGCGCATCGCTGATGTCCGATATTTTTACATGGATGCCGTTTCGCTCCAGCGACTGGATGACATCCAGATATTGAATATAGGAGGAAGTGACTCCCTTCGGCAGCGGCGGAAGCATATCCCGGATTCGTTTGCCCTGATAACAGGCGTCCAACATCCGCTTGATTGTTTCAATGGTCATATGGAAAGTCTCCTTATCAAATAGTTACTTGTGATAATTACTATGGGTAATTATAGTGGAGGAGTGAGAATTTGTCAAGAAAAATACCGCCAGCTCCCGGGATGGGCGCTGACGGCGCGTGTTGTTATAATGTAAGGGCAGTTGTGTTACGGTTATTTTACTTCAACCAGCTCAATCTTAAAGTTAAGCTCCTTACCAGCCATCTCATGGTTGGCGTCAAATGTGATATTGACTTCATCTTTTGCGATGACCTTGACCGGGAACGGCTGTCCCATCTGGTTGGTTAAGTAAACCTGCTGACCTACCTGCAGTTCCTCGGAACCCGGCAGTTTGGCAATCTCAAGCTCCAGAATTGCGTTCGGATCCGGCATGCCGTAAGCTTCCTCCGGCATCAGGTGGATCTCCTTTACCTCGCCGACTTCCATATCAGCGACAGCGGCGTCGAAGCCCTTGATCATCTGACCGGCGCCGCAGACAAACTCCAGCGGTTCGCCGCGATCGTAGGAAGAATCGAACTGTGTGCCATCGTTAAAAGTACCTCTGTAATGTGTGCGGCAGGTTTTGCCGACGTTGCGTCCTGTGATTTCAGACATTTTAAAATCCTCCAAATGATATTGATATGCGGTAATGGACAATCTTCCTCAAACGGACAATTTCCAGTGATTTCAGATGCATATTTATCAGTATACTAGAAAACAAGGCGAATGGGAAGAGAAATGTTGTCTCTCCGGTACCGATATTGTCAGTTTTTGCAACGAGGATGGGGCAAGCTGGAAGCAGAGAAGATCAGTTCTCCCATCGAATCTGCTCCCCCTGCACCAGCGGAAACCGCGAAAGCGTCTCCCCGTCCAGGTTCTCCCGGTTCATATCCACTGCCGTGATCTGATGGTTTTCATACGTCGTGTAGTAGTAAATCCCCTTATCCGCATTGCAGCAGGAGGTGTAGAGTGTGATTTCATATTTTCCATCGGAGACCTCGCAGCATCCGCGCTGCTGGTCAACCGAACCTAGGATATGGAAAAACTGGCTGACACTTTCTAGTTCGGATGCGCCGGAGCGGGCATTTGATTTTGTAAAAGCGACCCGTGCAAACCGGGAAGCGGAGGAGAGGTCTCCCGGAAGTCCGAGAGCGCCCATGCCGCGGCTGTAGGTTGTAAGCGGCAGATCGGCAGAAAATGTATTCTGCGGCTGCTTCGGGGACAGGTTCATGTAATTGTTGAGGGAGAACAGCTGCTGCGGGAACGGCGGATTGTTTGTCAGGACACCCACCGGATTGTCGTAGATATGCAGTCCGTCCGCCATCGGCTCGATGACGATGCATTCATTTTTATCGGCAAGAATCCAGTGAAGCTGCGCCGGGACAAACTGCTCGTTGAATGGAGTGTCGGTCAGTACCATCTGGGCGAGGCGGACGCGAGCCTCTTTCACGGACGCGCACTGGCTGAGAATCCAGGGGATGAACTCAAACTGTGCGATGTTGTCATGATCCTCCTGCGGCTTCTGGTAGGAGGCATTGCCGACGAAATTTAGTCCCGCCATGCAAAGCCCCTTCTCATTAAAAGCATCATAATAAAGCGGATAATCCCCCGCCACATGTGCCATGCCGATGATGGCATAGTGGGTCGAAACCGCGCTTGCGTGGCGGAAAGTAAGTGGATAGTTGCGAGGTGTGACGGTTACTTCGTCCCCGTAAGAAAATTCATAATCTAAGGTTCTGCCGAAGTAGAAATCGGCGGTTTTGTAGGTTGCGGCTGTACACATGGTCATTTCTCCTTTTTCTGTTTCAAAGTGTGTGGGTCAGATGGTGTTTATCAATGTTCTATTTATTTGTTGTATGCTTTATACTCAACTGCATCATTGTAAAAGTGGAAATGAATCTTGTTGTTTTTAGTATATTTAGTATATCAAATTTTTTGAGAAAAATATAGAGGAAAAGCGGATATGGAAATAGAAAGAGATTGGTCAGGTCATTTTAGAATTTATTTGAAAGGTAAAATCAATCTGCTTCACAAATGTATTGTCTGGGTATATAATAAGGGGCATAAACAAATAGAAATGATAGGCAAATAAATTTTTTTACAGGAGGACTCACCTATGGCTGATCCAGATAGAATCCAGATAAACGAAGCCCGCATCCGCGCCGAATTCGGCGAGCTGGCGCGGATCGACTCAGAAAGTTTCGGGGAACGCGAGATGGCGGATCGCTTGAAGGAAAGGCTCGCAGAGCTGGGAATCCAGGCAAAGGAAGATGACACAGCCGAGAAAATAGGAGGCAATGCGGGAAATCTGTTTGGAACGTTAAAGGGCGGACTGTCTGGCCCGCCGATCCTGCTGTCCGGGCATATGGACACGGTCGCGCCGGGACTCGGAAAGAAGCCGGTTTTTCATGAGGACGGAACCATCACTTCGGATGGAACCACCGTGCTTGGCGCGGACGATCTGACCGGGGTAATCGCCATCTTAGAAGGCATCCGTGCCGTGCAGGATGCGGGAATCCCGCACCGGGATATTGAGATTTTATTTGCGGCGGCGGAAGAGCCGTTCACAAGAGGAAGCTCGGAGTTCGATTTCAGTCAGGTGAAAGCGAGGGAGTCGTATGTTTTAGATGTGACCGGACCGGTCGGAACAGCAATCCTGCAGGCCCCGACGATCCTTTCCTTTGAGGCGGCAGTCAAGGGGCGCGCAGCGCACGCTGGATTTGAGCCGGAGAAAGGCATCCACGCGATTCAGACGGCGGCCCGCGCGATTGCCGCATTAAAGCTGGGGCACGTGGATGAGGAAACAACCCTGAATGTGGGCTTGATTTCGGGCGGTTCGGTTGTGAATGCCGTGCCGGAACTCTGCACCTGCCGGGGCGAGATCCGCAGCTACAGCCATGAAAAGGCAATGGAGACCCTGGAAGATGTCCGTGCGGTGTTTGAAACCGCCGTCAAAGAGGCGGGGGCAGAGCTTTCTTTCACACACCGCCTCCATGTCAAAGCCTTCCATCTGGAACCGGACGCGCCGGTGGCAGTTCATTTTGCCGGGGCCTGCCGCACCCTGGGAATCGAGCCGAAATTCGGCAGCACCTTCGGCGGCAGCGACGGAAACACGATGATGCAGCACGGAATCCCATGCGCGGTGCTTTCCTGCGGTATGTACGATGTTCATTCCGTGCGGGAGTATGCGAAGGTGGGGGATATTGTGAATGGGGCGAGATTGATCGCGGAACTGATTACGCAGGGGCAAGAAGCGAGTATAGAGTAAAACTGAAAAATGTTGACATAGCCGAACGGCTTTATTATTTCACCAAAACAATTATATAGCCGTTCGAACAAAAAATAGGGTGATTTGGAATGAAAATAACATCGACAAGCGCTGAATGAAATGTCCATCCAGCTTATGGAAGAAGGATATCCAAAGGCAAGGGATATTCGAGAGCAGATATTAAAAGAGGGCGGATATTCTCATTTATAAAAGTACCTTTTCATTTTGGTAGAGTTATTTTTGTAACTATTTTGTAAGAAAATGTCTATATATTTTGGAACATAAATCTGATATTATTAGAATAAATAAGAGACATGTCTGGTTTTGCAAAAATAAAGAGAGGTTGCTGTTTTGTGAGATTTCAGCCCTGTCAGGATAGTGAATCGAGAGGTGATCGATATGAAGAAAAAATTCTGGCTGACATTATACAATATAGGCGTCTCTATTTTATTCTTACTGTCATTGTACAGTTATGCAAAAGGCATGGCAGGCTTTTCTTTATTTTTAGCGCTGGCAGTTTTTGGAGAAATTGCGGCAAGGGCTTTTATTGAATGCAAATACTTGCAGGAGAGTCCAGAGATAAAAGAGGATACAGCTTATCGAATCACGAAAGTATTGCGATTGCTTTCTGAAATTATCTTGATCATAGGAGTATGGCGGATTCGTTTTAAATAGCCACATTCTAAAAATAACGCTTATGATATATTCCATATTCAATGAAAGAGGAGGCATCCGCCCATCAACCTCGGCTGCTTCCTCTTTCTCTATCTATTTCAATCAAAATCTATTTCATCATATCGCGTAAAACCGTCAATATCTCCATCGCCGCTGCTTCCTTGCTCATCTGCTCCAGATGGCGGGTCTGCTGCTTATCGATCAGCGTGATGACGTTTGTATCGGTGCCGAATCCGGCGCCGGCTACTTTTAAGTTGTTGGCAGCGATCAGATCCAGGTTTTTGCGCTCCAGCTTGCCGCGGGCGCGTTCCTCCAGCTGGGAGGTCTCCATCGCGAAACCGCAGAGCAGCTGTCCCGGACGTTTGTGTGCGCCAAGGTAACTTAAGGTGTCCTCGGTGCGCTCCAGCGCCAGACTCAAATCGCCGTCGGATTTCTTGACCTTTTCATCAGAAACGACTGCCGGACGGTAGTCAGCGACGGCTGCCGCCTTGATGATGATGTCCTGTTCCTCGCTCCGGGAGGTAACTGCCTCGAAGAGGTCGTGCGCGCTCTTAATGTGGACAGTATTGACAAACGGAGGTGGAGTCAGCGAGGTTTGGCCGGTGACGAGTGTCACGTCAGCACCGCGCAGCATCGCCATCCGTGCCAGCGCATAGCCCATTTTTCCAGTCGAATGGTTCGTGAGGTAGCGCACCGGATCGACCGCTTCCTGGGTCGGACCGGCGGTCACAAGGATCTTCTTTCCAGCGAGATCCTTCGGGTAGGCGATCCCGCGGAGAATATATTCCAGGATCAGCCCCTCATCCGGGAATTTGCCCTTTCCGGAATCGCCGCAGGCGAGCAGACCGCTTGCTGGTTCGATGATGGTAAAGCCGTAATGTTCTAACAGGCGGAGATTATCTTGGGTAATAGGATTCTCATACATCCGTGTGTTCATCGCCGGAGCAATGATGCGCGGGCACTGGCAGGCTAAGAGCGTGGTCGTCAGCATATCATCGGCAAGTCCGTGTGCCAGTTTGGCGCAGACATTGGCGGTCGCCGGGGCGATGATCGCGAGGTCGGCTTTCTTTGCCAGTTCCACATGCTCTACTTCAAATTTAAAATTCCGGTCAAAGGTGTCCGTCAGGCACTTATTGACCGTCAGGGTTTCAAACGTCAGCGGTGTGATAAACTCCATCGCATTTTTTGTCATGATGACATGCACATCGGCGTGCTGTTTCTTTAAAAGGCTGGCAAGGTTTGCTGCCTTGTATGCGGCGATTCCGCCGGTTACTCCCAAAATAATTGTTTTTCCGGTTAACATAATACATATCCTTTCGGTTTGCACTCTGGTTTTCTGGGTCATTTTCGAACAGCATAGCATCTGGAGGAAAAATTGTAAACCTTTTTTGACTTCCGTTCTCTGTTGGGGCTTTGGTAAGCGCACATAACAGGAGAGGAAAGAAACATGTATTTTGTGAAAAGACAATAAAAAACAGCACATATTCTGGTAGAATTGTTGGTTGTATGTTGAAAAAGTGATGTGATATAGTGTGGAGGTGTCTGCTGGCTGACCTGGTTTTCACTGGATGTGAACAGGGACAGGCGGCAGCAGTTGTATTGTATCCCATAGAAAACAGGCACCGAACGTGCTGGCAGCAAATCTGCGGAAAGCGGCAGAAGAAAGAAACTTCTGCCGGAAATGTGCGTATCTGCATACGGATCTGTATCTGAGATGGAGAATCATACCGGAAGAGACGGGGGAAATTAAAAATTGCCCTGGCTCGCGGCTTTTCTGGATGGTATCGCCGGAAAGAACGGAATTTGTAAGGATTTTATGCACATGATATTGGCGCAGGTGAGCGGCAGTCTGATGAACAAAAGGTGCAGCAGGTTTTCAAATCGGGAATAATACAAGGAGGAAAATTTCATGAACACAACAAACAACACATCTAAACTTGTCATCTTAGGTCTTATGACCGGGCATTCTTCTGCTGATGGCGTACACCCCCCTCGGATATCTGAATATTGGGCCGCTGGCGATTACATTTAATGTGATTCCGGTTGCGATCGCGGCGATCACGCTGGGACCGGCAGGCGGCGCAGCGATCGGTGCAGTTTTCGGCATGACCAGCTTTTTACAGTGCATCGGCATCGGCGGCAGCAGTGCGATGGGCGCGATGCTTTTCAGCATTAACCCGTTTCTGGCATTTGTACAGAGATTCGTTCCGCGTATGCTGGATGGTCTTCTGTTAGGCTACATTTTCCAGTTTGTACGCCGCAGAACCGATGCGTACATGGCAAGTCTGGTAACCAGATTCTGTTCCGCGTTTTTAAATACAGTTTTCTTTATGACGGCTTTAGTCGTTCGTTTGGCAATACCGAATATATGCAGGGGCTGATCGGTGGAAAAAATATCATCCTGTTCGTATGCGGTTTCGTAGGAATCAATGCAGTATGCGAGATGGTATCGTCCACAATCCTCACCGGTGCAGTCGGCGCAGCGCTTTACCGGGCAAAATTTGTACCGGCTCTGGAGGAAAAAGCAGGGGGTAAGACAGTATGATTTTGGCATTGGATATCGGAAATACGAATGTGGTTCTCGGTTGTATTGCGGATGGGGAAATTCTCTTTACCGAGCGGATGGCGACAGACAGCGGGAAAACAGAGCTTGACTATGCGATTTCCCTGAAAATGGTGCTGGAGCTGCGGGAAATCAAGGTAAGCGAAATCACCGGCGCGATCATCGGTTCGGTGGTACCGCCGGTTACATCCCTGATGCGGGAGGCGATCCGCAAGGTGACGGGGCAGGAAGCCCTGGTTGTCAACGTGGATATGAATATCGGTCTGGAAGTGCTGATGGACAATCCGTCCTCCGTCGGTACCGATCTGATCGTCGGTGCCGTCGCGGGAATCAACCGGTATCCGGTGCCGCTCATTCTGATCGATATGGGAACGGCAACCACCATCTGCGTGGTGAATGAGAACAAGCAGTATATCGGCGGCATGATTCTGCCGGGAATAGGCGTATCGATGAATTCCCTGACCAGCCGGACTGCCCAGCTTCCGCGCATCAGCCTTGACCCGCCAAAGCGCCTGATCGGCAAGAATACGGTTGAATGTATGCAGAGCGGCGCGCTCTATGGCAATGCGTCCTGCATCGACGGCATGGTAGACCGGATTGAAGAGGAACTCGGCCAGAAAGCCACCGTTGTAGCCACCGGCGGTCTTGCCAGAAAAATCATTCCGCTGTGCCGGCATCAGATAGAATTAGATGATGAATTGTTATTGCGGGGGTTGTGGATTATCTATAAGAAGAATAAATAAGATAAAAGCGGCTGGAAAAAATCTAGCCGCTTTTAAAATGCAATTAAAAAAGATGCAGAAGCACAAATATAGTGCGAGTGATTAATTTCTGTGTTATACTGATACAGCTACCACCCCTAGACAGGTGCGGAAAGGGGGTGTACTGTGTGGGAGGAATACTGTCATTCGTGCTCTCTGTGATAGCCAGCATTGTGGCTTACTATATTTGTAAGTGGCTGGATGGAGATGAGTAGGTAGCAAAGGTTTAAGCCTCCTTTTCAAAAAAGGCGAGCCCCCGGTGTCAGCACACACCGGGGGCTTTTTGTGTACTCTGTGAGTACTGTCATTCGTTTGCCTATTGGCATTATAGCATATGGAAAAATTGATTTCAATATGCATATAATATAATTTTAATAGGTAATCTCCCGTCCTTCTTTTCTCCACTCCCTAAACTGTGCCGCTGCGGAAAGCAGAAGATCGCAGGAAGAGTTGAGTGCTGTCTCGACCGAATCCTGTACTACACCGATGATAAATCCAACACCGATGACCTGCATGGCGACATCGCTGGAGATGCCAAACAAGGAGCAGGCAAGCGGAATTAAGAGCAGGGAACCACCGGCAACACCGGATGCGCCGCAGGCGGAAAGTGCCGACAGGACGCTTAAAATGATGGCGGTCGGAATATCCACCGGAATTCCCAGCGTATTGGCTGCCGCCAGCGTCATGACGGTGATGGTAACAGCCGCACCGTTCATATTGATGGTCGCACCGAGCGGGATGGTAACGGAGTAGGTATTTTTGTCCAGTCCCATTTCCTCGCAGACTTCCATGTTGATCGGGATATTTGCCGCCGAGCTCCGGGTAAAGAAGGCGGTGACCGCGCTTCGTTTCAGACACTTGAAAATCAGCGGGAACGGGTTTTGGCGGATGCACCAGTATACGAGAATCGGGTTGGTCACGAAGTAGATAAACAGCATCGAGCCAACCAGCACGGCGAGAAGCCGTCCATATTCGGTAAATACCTGTAAACCGTTGGTGGATACAGTGTCAAACACAAGTCCGAGAATACCGAACGGGGCAAAGTTGATGATCCAGGTAACAACCTTGGACAGTGCCACCGCAAAATTGTCCATAATTTCTTTCGTGCGTTCGCTGGCGCCGCGCATCGCCACGCCGAAGAGAACCGCCCACGCCAGTATACCGATGTAGTTTGCCTCTGCGATGGAGGTGATCGGATTCCTTACGACATTTAATAAAAGTGTCTGCATAACTTCTGCAATTCCCTGCGGGGCAGAGGTTTCTTCTGCAGCCTGTGCAAGTGTCAGGGTGATCGGGAACAGTTTACTTGCGACGACCGCGATCACAGCGCCGAGCAGTGTGTTGAACAGGTAAAGGCAGACAACGGTGCGGATGATGCCGCCGTGGCTCTGCTTTGCCTGACAGAGGGGAACTGATAACAAGGAAAAATACGAGCAGGGGCGCGATGCCCTTTAATGCGTTGACAAATAGATTTCCAAGGATTGAGAGTCCGACTGCCTGCGGAATCATCATTCCCAGGACAGCGCCGAGAATCATGCCGCCCAGAATTCGTTTAGGCAGGCTGATGGCTGTCCAGCGTTCATAGAGTGCTTTCATAAAATACATACTTCCTTTGTGATGATGAAATGGGGTTGACGAGTGTCGGGGAGCTGAGTCAAATGTGCAAATGCAATATCTCCCGAATGATTCAACTGTCTGTGCAGCATCCGGCACAAAATCACGTAGATTCTATTATACAGGAGATAGAAAGAAAGGGAAAGTGCTTTTTTATGGCAAAGTGGTAGAGAGATAGAAAAAATGATTTTTGTCCGTTACTGTTCACGCATGTGTGAACAGTAACAGTGGCGATAAGCGAAAAGAAAACTTGTATTTCTATCTGCTCTATGTTATACTCATACCCGTTGCAAAGCCCGCAAAAACAAGGTCTTACAGGGCTGCCGCCGATTTCCGGCGTAAAATGAATCGAGTGTTCGTGACCTTCCACTCGTAAAACAAAACTAAAGGAGAATTGAATATGAAAGAAAACAACCTGAAAAACACGTATTTTCTGGCGTATGGTGCGGCGATCGCGGCCATCTACGTAGCGCTGACGATGGCATTCCAACCGATCAGCTTCGGACCGGTGCAGTTCCGTATTTCGGAAGCACTCTGCATCCTGCCGTTCTTTACCCCGGCAGCGATTCCGGGACTCTTTGTCGGATGCTTTTTATCTAACCTGTTCTGCGGCGCAGCCGGACTGGACATCGTATTTGGCAGCCTGGCAACCCTGATCGGTGCTGTCGGCTCCTATGCGCTTCGCAGAAGCAAGGTTTTAGTATGTGTACCGCCGATCCTGGCCAACACGATCATTGTACCGTGGGTGCTCCGGTTTGCATACGGCTCTGAGGATCTGATTCCGTTCATGATGCTGACCGTCGGGATCGGCGAGGTGCTGGCAATCGGCGTGCTGGGAAGCATTCTTCTGGCGGCGTTAAACCGTTATAAAACCATGCTGTTCGGCAAGTGTCTGGCAACGGGACGCTAAGAAAAAGACATAACTTAAATGATATAAAAGATGCACGTTACAGACGGATCGCAGTGCGATGGCTGGCGTGTATCTTTTATTTTTTTTTGCCTTATATTGACAATTTCATGTAAAAGAAGTTAAATTAAAAGGACGTGAAAACACAATGCCTCGCGGTTCCATATCGTTTTTCTATGGCGTCTGCGAAAACAAAAACCGCCTGCGGCGGGGAAGGAATGCACAAATATGAGTGAGAATGTATATCAGATTGATTTTAATAAACCAGAATCCGTCCATTTCATCGGAATCGGCGGTATCAGCATGAGCGGACTGGCAGAGATTTTGATGGACGAGGGATTTACCGTGTCCGGCTCGGACGCACACCGTTCGGAGCTGACCGATAACCTGGAGGCGCGCGGCGCGAAGGTATATATCGGACAGAAAGCGGAGAATATCCAGGATGGCATCGATGTGGTAGTCTACACGGCGGCGATTCACCCGGATAACCCGGAATTTCAGGAAGTAAAACGGCGCGGCATCCCGATGCTGACCCGTGCGGAACTCTTGGGCGAGATGATGCGGAACTATAAAAATGCGATCGCGATTGCCGGAACACACGGCAAAACGACGACCACTTCGATGGTGACGGAGATTTTCTTGCAGGCGAAAAATGACCCGACGATCTCGGTCGGCGGTATCCTTCCGGCGATCGGCGGCAATATCCGTGTCGGCGGACCGGAATTTTTCGTGACAGAGGCGTGTGAGTATACCAACAGCTTCCTATCCTTCTACCCGACGATGGCGGTCATCCTTAATATAGAAGAAGACCATCTCGATTTCTTCAAGGATCTGGCGGATATCCGTCATTCCTTCAAGCTGTTTGCCGAGCGCGTACCGGCTCAGGGCGCGATTGTCATCAACGGCGATATCGAGAACTATCAGGAGATCATAGAAGCGGTAAAAGGCAAGGTCATTACTTTCGGTCACAGCCGCGGCAACGATTACAGTGCCGGTGATATCCAGTATGACGATTACGCGCATCCGTCCTTCGATCTTTATATCGGCGGTGAGAAGAAAGAGCGCCTGACGCTCGGTGTGGCAGGTGAGCACAATGTATACAATGCGCTGGCAGCCATAGCTGTTTCCCTGGAAAATGGCATCTCCATGGACGCCATCCGCGTGGGACTGGCACATTTTACCGGAACCAACCGCCGATTCGAAAAGAAGGGTGAGGTAAATGGATTTACCATCATCGACGACTATGCGCATCATCCGCATGAGATCGAGGCTACCTTAAAGACGGCGCAGAACTATCCACACAAGACACTCTGGTGCATCTTCCAGCCGCACACCTACACGCGGACGAAGGCATTTCTGCCGCAGTTTGCCGAGGCGCTCTCACTGGCAGATAAAGTCATTCTGGCGGATATCTACGCGGCGCGCGAGACGGACACGCTCGGCATCAGCTCAGAGGATATCGTGAAACTTCTAAAAGAAAAAGGAAAAGAAGCATGGTATCTGCCGACGTTCGATGAAATAGAAAAATTTGTCATGGAACATTGTACACAGGGCGACCTGTTGATAACCATGGGCGCCGGAGACGTTGTAAATGTAGGGGAAAACCTCCTTGCGAAATAGATGCACTCCCAGAGTACATATAGTTATCCACATTATCCACATAGTTTTCAACATATTATGTAAAGGAACTATGTGGATTTTTTGCGCCTAAATGCGGAAATGGGGAAATGCCGAAAATGTTGATAAAATAAGGATTTTGTCGGAGGAAGGGTTATTTTTTGAGGATTTTTGAAGGCTTTTTCCACATTATCCACATTATCCACAATCAAAATAGTGGAAAAATTGGTCTAAAAGTGTCGGCCGCGAACCATAATTAGGAGTATTTCTTTTTAAAAAAAGGTATGTTATGATAGGAACAGACGCAGTGAACCTGTGATAAATGGATGAAAACTGTCTTGTCCGGAGCAAAATTGTGGAAAAGTCCGGAAACAAAATCAAAGCGGTGGAAAAGTAAGAAAACAGGAAGATTTGGATGGAACAAATAGAGAATATTTCAAAATAAAAGTAAAATACAGCAGTTTGAATGGTTTACACAGCCGCAGGCTGCTGATAGATAAATGGTAACAGGAAATGTGAGGACACAGAATGGCTAAGAGGGAAGTTAGACGATGGGAATAGGATTCAAAAACCGGCTGGCGGTGGGCGCGACGCCGGTTCCGGACGTATTTATTGATACATATATGGCGGGAGCCAGTGGAGAATATGTGAAGGTATATCTGTACCTGCTCCGCCACCAGCAGGAGGAAGTCTCGATCGGACAGATCGCGGACGCGCTCAACCACACGGAGGCGGACGTGCAGCGCGCGCTGGCATACTGGCAGAGAGCCGGGGTGCTGGGAACGGAAGTCGGTGAAGAGGCACAGCGATCGTTTCAGGAGACGCCGGGACAGCAAATTTCACCGGTTTTTGCTTCAACGGAATCCCTGGCAGGCGCTGGTTCCTTTGCGCCATCTGCAAAAACTGCCGCGCGGGAAGCCGCAGCCTGCGATATGTCACGCCTGACCTCGGATGAGTCGTTTAAGCAGCTCATCTATATTGCCCAGCAGTATTTAAACAAGCTGCTCACACCGACGGACTGCCAGATTCTTGGAAATCTCTATTCGAATCTGGGATTTTCCGGGGAATTGCTGGAATACCTGATTGAGTACTGCGTGCAGAACCACCACACCAGCCTGCGCTATATGGAAAAGGTGGCGCTCGGCTGGCATAAGCGCGGCATCAAGGATGTGGAACAGGCGAAAGCGAGCGGCAGGGGCTACACGAAGGGTTCATTCGCGGTTATGCGGGCGATGGGGCTTTCGGACCGGAGCCCGGCGGAGGTCGAGAGTGAATTTATAGAAAAATGGTTCTGGGAGTACGGTTTCACGCGCGAGCTGATCGTCGAGGCGTGCAGCCGCACGATCCGGCAGATACATAAACCGTCGTTTGACTATGCAGACAAGATCCTGCGGGATTGGAAAAATGCCGGGGTCAAGAGCTTCCGGGATGTGTCAGAGCTAGATAAAAAACGGAAGGAAGAAGGCGGGGCGAAGCGCCGGCAGGCGTCTGCAGGCAGCAGCCGTTCTTCCAACCGGTTCCACAATCTGGAGGAACACGGATATGATTACGACGAGATGGTATGGAGCATGATAAACGGAGCGCAGAAGACAGGAGGGGACGATGGCACTCAGTAATTCGCAGTATGAATCGATCATGCGTGTTTATAACCGGACACAGCTTCAGAAGAAACATGAGCTGGACGCGCGGGTTGACGAGGTCTATGAGAAAATACCGGCGGTCCGGGAGATGAACGATGCGATCGCCGCCGCGGCGGTCAAGAGCGCGAAAGAGCTTCTGGCGGGCGATGCGGACGCGGTGAAACGTTTGCGAGGGACAATCGCAGACCTGAAAGAGCAGCGCCAGGTGCTGATGAGCGCCTACGGCTATCCGGCGGACTATCTGGAGATGCAGTATAATTGTCCGGACTGTAAGGATACCGGGTACAAAGACGGCATAAAATGCCACTGTTTCCGTCAGCGGGAGATCGATCTGTTATACGCCCAGTCGAATATCCGGGAAGTGCTGGAGCGGGAAAATTTTTCTCATTTTTCCTATGATTATTTTGATGACACGAAGATCGATCCGCGTAGCGGCAAGACTGCCCGCGCGTATATGGAGCAGGTGACGGCGTTCTGCCACCGCTATGTGGACGGATTTAAAGAAGAAAAGGGAAATATCTTATTTACCGGAAAAACGGGGCTTGGAAAGACGTTTTTAAGCAACTGCATCGCGAAAGAGCTGATTGAGCGCTGTTTCAGCGTCGTGTATCTCCCAGCGGTGGAGATGTATGAGATATTTTCAAGGGACCGCTTCGCAAATGATGCGACCGATGAGGATCGCGACCGCTCCCAGTATTTATTAGAGTGCGATCTGCTGATCATCGACGATCTGGGGACGGAACTGGTGAATACGTTTACGACTTCCCAGCTCTTCTATGTGGTCAACGAGCGCTTAAACCGGAAGAAAGGCACGATCATTTCCACCAATCTGCCGGTCAATGAGATGCGCGACGAGTTTACCGACCGCGTCATGTCACGGATCATAAGCCAGTATCAGATCATTCCGCTCTACGGCGAGGATATCCGGATACGAAAAAAGCTGGAAAACCGGTAATGGGTTGACTTATAAGGGACATAATGATATAAAAGAGACGTTAGAATGCGCTAACATATGCAAAAAAAGGCGAATTAACAGAGAGTAAACAGGCTGGAGGAAAATGGAAAATGCTGTACGAAGAGAAAATCATTGAGACGATACCGGTAGGTCCGCTGGGACTGATTCCATTAAAGGGATGTGAGGAACTGGTAGGCAAGGTAGACAAATATCTGGTGGACTGGAGAAATGAGCGCGAGAGCGAGCACAAGACGTCGATCGCATTTTCAGGTTATCAGAGAGACTCCTACATCATCGGGGCAAACACACCGAGATTTGGTTTCCGGCGAGGCAAAGGGCGAGATCAAGGCGTCGGTGCGCGGCGATGATCTGTATCTGATCGTGGATGTCTGCAACTACAGCCAGACATATTCTCTGTGCGGCATGGTAAACCATATGTCCCCGGATGATCATTATCAGGATCTGAAACGTGTCATTGCGGCAGCAGGCGGAAAGGCACGCCGTATCAACGTAATCATGCCGTTCCTGTATGAGAGCCGCCAGCATAA
>ENA-OQHN01000157-OQHN01000157.1-human-gut-metagenome-genome-assembly--contig:-NODE-157-length-25593-cov-15.140540_pt1 | contig 25593 bp, 20 predicted proteins | sample MGYA00242564_ERZ504721 | MGnify/ENA primary metagenome ERZ504721 (study PRJEB26092, sample SAMD00036212) | human gut metagenome | host: Homo sapiens | study: EMG produced TPA metagenomics assembly of...
ACAAAGATCACTGACGAAGAATTTGATCAGATAGCACTTGATCCCATTCCCGAGTTTGGCACTTGGAACTACATCATTCGTGGTTTCAAGCACGACGAAGATTGATAAGTTATTTCCTAACTATTCCTTAGCCCTTTTCAAGGCGCAGGCCAAAACGGTGCTGGGCGACCTGATGGAGGCCTATCGCGGCAGTGCGCGCCACTGGCCCGCGTCGTGGAGTCTCTCAAGCGCGAGGATGAGATGGGGATGCTGTACGACGAGGAATACGATCAGACTCTCCTGGAGGCTGATCTTCCTTGATGATGCGGTCGCCTCCTACGTGATCGCGCACGAGCTTGCGCATCTCGAGCATTTCAATCACTCGAAGGTCTTCTGGAAGGAGGTGGAGAGGCTCTGCCCGGACTGGCGGGTACAGCTCGCCAAACTCAACGCGGCGAAGGTGCTGCCCGAACTGGAGGAGGTCGGGCAGTGAGGCTCAGACGGCGTCGGCGTGATGCGGCAGATTGGCCGCCTCGCGTGCCAGTCGCACGAAGGCCGCCACGTCGAGCGTTTCGGCGCGTGCGGCGGGATTGACGCCCGCGCGTTTGATCGCGGCGTCATCCATGAGGGTGGAGAGCGCGTTGCGCAGCGTCTTGCGGCGCTGCTGGAAGGCGAGCGCGACCACTTGGGAGAAGATCTCCATATCGACTTCGGGAAGCGACTCGACGGGGCGCGGCACCATGCGTACGATCGAGGACGTGACCTTGGGCGGCGGCACGAAGGCGCCGGGCGGCACGTCGAAGAGCTTGTGCATGACGTAGCGGTACTGGAGCATCACGCTCAGACGGCCGTAAGTCTTGCTGCCGGGTTCGGCGACCATGCGGTCGACCACTTCACGCTGGAGCATGAAGTGCTGGTCGATGACGCGGTCCGCAGCGCTCATGAGCGCGAAGAGGAGCGGCGAGGAGATGTTGTAGGGCAGGTTGCCGATGATGCGCAGGCGGCGGCCCTCAAGGACGGTCGTCCAGTCGAGTTTCAGGGCGTCGGCCTCGATGAGCGTGAGCTCCTCGGGGGAGAACTGCTCGCGCAGAAACTGGGCGAGGTCGCGGTCGATCTCGACGGCGGCTTCGTGGCCTGCGCAGGCGATGACTTCGCGCGTGAGCGCGGCCTGGCCCGGGCCGATTTCAATGAGAGCGTCGCCCGGCTTCGGGTCGATGCCGCGCACGATGCGCTCGATCCAGTGGCGGTCATGAAGGAAGTTCTGACCGAAGCGTTTGCGGGCCTTGTGCCCTTCAAGCCATTCTTGTTTCACGGTTCTTCGATAAAAAGTGTGCTAATCGGAGGGCGGAGATCATGCTCGTGTCGTCCGCCTTGCCCTGTCCTGCGATGTCGAGCGCAGTGCCGTGGTCGACCGAGGTCCTGATGTAGGGAAGCCCGAGCGTCACGTTGACGCCCTCGGCGAAGCCCACGTGCTTGAGGACGGGAAGTCCCTGATCATGGTACATGCAGAGCACGGCGTCGTAGCGGTCCCAGTGGCCGGGCACGAAGGCCGTGTCGGCGGGCACGGGACCGTCGGCGTGAATGCCGCGGCTGCGCGCTCTTTCCAGAGCGGGCGTGATCGTGTTGATTTCCTCGTGGCCCATGTGGCCATTTTCACCTGCGTGCGGGTTGAGGCCCGTGACGAGGATGCGGGGCTCGGCCAGACCGTAGTCGCGTGCGAGCGCCGTGTTGAGCGTGTCGAGCACCTCGTCGAGCAGCTCGCCCGTGATGGCCTCGGAAAGCCTGGCGATCGGCAGGTGAGTGGTGGCGAGGGCCACCTTCATCGCGTCCGTGCGGGCGTTCGACGTGAGCATCATGACGACGCGCCTGACGCCGCAGAGATCCTGGAAGAACTCGGTGTGGCCTGTGAAGGGCACACCGGACTCGATGATGATGCTTTTCTGAACGGGCGCCGTGACGACGGCGCTCCATTCGCCTGCGGCGGCGCCTTCATGAGCTGCGCGCAGGATGTCGAGCACGTAGGCCGAGTTGCGGGTGTCAAGCCTGCCGGGTTCGGCAGGCGCCCGAAGCTGCACGTGACGGATGGAGACGTGCGCGGGCAGGGGCCAGGCGATGCCGAGGCGGCGGGCCTCGGCTTCAAGCAGCGTGCGGTCGCCGATCAGGAGGATCGGGTCGGACACGGCGGCTGCGGCCTTGAGCGAGACTTCCGGTCCAATGCCGGCGGGCTCGCCGGTCGTGACGGCAACGGACCGGAGTTCAGTCATGGTTCGCCTCAGTAGTGGCTGTCACGGATTTCAACGTAGGCGCGGTCGCGGAGCTCGCGCTGCCAGTTGTAGACGGCCTCGCCGAGCTTCTTCTCGCGAAGCTGCTGTCGGGCGGCGATGCGCATGCGCTGCGGATTGCCGTTCTTTTCCATGCGGCGCTCGATCACCTGGATGAGGTGGTAGCCGAACTGGGACTTGATCGGTTCGGAGACCTCGTTGGGCTTGAGCGAGTTCATGGCCTTTTCGAATTCGGGCACGGTGTCGCCGGGCTGGAGCCAGCCGAGGTCGCCGCCGCGGGTCGCGCTGTTGTCGACCGAGTGCAGGCGAGCCATCGTGGCGAAGTCGGACTCGCCCGCGTCGATGCGGCGCTTGATGTCGTTGAGGCGGTGGATCACCTCGCCTTCGGGCGTGATGTCGCTCACGAGCATCAGGATGTGGCGGGCGTGGGTCTGTTCGACCGGGCCGCCGGCGAGCTTGAACTGAACGCCGTCACGGGTGTCGGAGACGCGCATGACGTCCCAGGAGTCCTTGCCCTTGATGATGTAGACGCCTTTCCTGGGGGATTCCTTGAGCACGTCGGCCATGACGTTGGGCAGCGACTGCAGGTTGCGCCAGCCGATGTCACCGCCCTGCAGCGCGTCGGAGGCGCGCGAGTAGGTGGCGGCGAGCATGGCGAAGTCCTCGCCTGCGCGGGCGCGCTCGGCGATCTCCTCGGCATGCTTCTTGAGCTTTTCGGTGTTGTCGGGATGGTCGATCGGGATCAGGATGTGCTGGATGTGGAATTCCGTCGTGTTGCCCGTCGTGAAGCCGGCCTGCTCGGCGAGGTAGGCGTCGATTTCACTTTCGGGAATCTGGATCTTGGCGTCGACCTCGCGTTCGCGCAGGCGCTGCGTCGTGATTTCGTCGCGGATCTCCTCGCGGAAGGAGGAGAAGGAGACGCCGTCGGCCATCAGACGCTGACGGAGCTGGTCGACCGACAGGTTGTTCTGACGGGCGATCTGCTCGATGGAGGCGTTGACCATCTGGTCGTCGATGCGGATGCCGGTTTCGCGGGCGCGCTGCTTGATGGCGCGTTCGAAGATCAGGCGTTCAAGCACCTGGGCGCGGAGCTGCTCCATCGGCGGGAGCTGGATGTTCTGGCGGCGCAGGTTGATGGCGACGACGTGCGTGCGCTCCTGAAGCTCGCGGTCCGTGATGACGTCGTTGTTGACGACCGCCACGATGCGGTCGAGTTCGACGTTGCCGGCCTGCGGCTGGGCGACGGGAGCCGCCTGCGCAGATTCGGTAACGGCCTGCTCGGCGGCGAAGGCGGTGCTGAGGGCGGCCATGCTCATCGTCAGCACGGCAATGGTCTTGAGCTTATTCATAGTAATCGTACTGTCCAATCTTGTCGGGAACACGGGTGGTGGTCTGATAACCCTTGATGTTCCTCTGGAGTTCAGAAAGCGGGCTTGTGCCAATACTACCCAAGCCGTTGAGCTCGAGTTGTAAGAAGAAGTTGGTCTCGTCGTTGTTGGACGTCGTCGTGTAGCGCTGTGCGGCAAAACGAAGCGTCCAGCAGTCGTGCAGGTACTCGACGCCGCCGATCATCTCGATGGGCTTGTCCTGCAGGAGCGAGTAGTTGTAGCGGAAGAGGCCGAACAGACGGTTCGTGATCGGCCACTGGACCGCCAGGTCGATCTGCTTGATGTAGTCGTTCTGATAGTCCGTGTAGTCGCGCTCGGACGAGTAGTTGTAGCGGTAGTAGAGGCCGACGAGGGACATCGGGCGCGGCTGCCACCTGACGCCTGCCTTGGCCTTCACCCAGCGGCTCATCGCCGAGGAGTACTGGCCGCTCACGTCCGACGTGATCGAGCGCGTCAGACGCGCGCCCACGCTCGCGAGCAGGTCGCTGCGAACGTCGGTGCGAAGCGGGCTTTCGCGCATCTGGGTGTCGCCCGGCGTGTAGAAGTTGACGCGCTGGTCCGAGAAGTAGTTGCGCTGGCCCACGCTGGCCTTGAAGAGCTCGAGGCCGCTCGTCTTGTCGATGTAGCGGGTGGTGAGCACGCTCGTCAGCTGGTTGGCCTCGCTCACGCGGTCGTAGCCGGAGAAGATGTTCTCCGAGAAGAGCGTTGCAAAGTTCAGGTCGGCGATCGTCGTGTCGAAGACGGGCAGGTCATCCTGATTGCGGTACGGCACGTACGCGTAGTAGACGCGCGGCTCGAGCGTCTGGTACGCCTCGCGGTTGAACCAGACGGCGTCGCGGTCGAAGACGAGGCCGGCGTCAAGGCTGAACATCGGCGTCGTGCGGTGCGGATCCTTGTTGGTGAAGCGGCCCCCGTCGCGGTCCAGGTTCTCGAGCTGGTACCAGGTGCCGAGGAAGGTGCCTTTGGGCACGACGAACCAGCCCGCGCCGCGCATCGGATAGGAGACCGTCTGCTCGAAGACGAAGCGGTCGCCCGTCGTGAACGTCGGATGCTCGAACCTCGTCGCCTCGATGGTCGTGCCGACCTCGAAGCCGTAGAAGTCGCCGTTGTAGCCGTTGAAGGTGATCTGGGGCACGCGTTCGTACGGCTTGTAGTAGTCGATGTGGTCGAAGGTGAGCGCCTGGTTCTTCTTGACGTTGATCGACGTGTTCCAGTACGTCTCGTCGTAGCGAAGGGCGTATTCCTGCGGCAGGACGGTTTCGGAGGACTCTCGGACGTTGCTCGAGAAGTCGCTGATGAAGTCATCGTCGGAGACGCGGTTGTAGTCGACGAAGGCGCTCAGCTTGTCGCGGCGCCAGCTCATGTCGACGTGCAGGCTCGAACGGCTGTCGTCCATCTCCTTGTCGTCGGGCATCAGCGCGTAGTCGACTGTCGTCTCGAAGTTGTTGTAGAGGAACCTGGCCTCGGTGTCGAGCATGACGCCGCGCTTGGTCATCAGACGGGGCGTCAGCGTAAGGTCGTAGTTGGGCGCGATGTTGAAGTAGTACGGGACCGCGAGGTCGAGGCCGCGGGTCGAGCTCATGCCGAAGGTCGGCACGAGGAAGCCGGAGCGGCGCTCACGGCTCACGGGGAAGGAGAACCACGGGGAGCCGAAGACGGGCACGCCCATGAAGTGCAGCGAGGCGTTCGTGCCCGTTGCCGTCTGGTCGTACTCGTCGATCTCGAGCTCGTTCATCTTGATGAACCAGGCTTCGTCGTCGCGCTTGCAGGTCGTGACCTTGGCGTCGTCAAAGACGGTCGATTCACCCGAGATGAAGCGGATGTTCTTCGCGCAGCCGCGGATGTTGCGCGGCGCATATTCGTATTCGGCGTCCGACATGTCGCCCGTGCGCGGCGAGATCTTGAAGCGCATGGACGGACCCGAGAAGGAGGCGCCCTGGCGCGAGATGCGCGCGTTGCCAACGGCCTCGACTTCGTCGGTTTCCTGCGTGTAGGTGATTCGGTCGCCCTTGAGGACGGTGCCGGCGCGGCGGATCTCCGCGTTGCCGTAAAGGTGGAGCTGGTCTTCGGGGTTGCCTTCGATGCGGTCGGCGGACACAAAGCTCGCGGCGTCCGAGTCGGGCGTTGCGCGGGACGGATCGAGCGTCGTCACGGATTCGAGGGACACCACGCTGCCTGTCTGAGCGGCCGGCGCAATGGAGGTGTAGGCCATGGCGGCCAGCGCGATGCTTACGCTGATCGCGGTCTGTCGGGGACGCGGGAATGACATGAAAAAACGGTGAGAGTGACAGCCTGTGGGCAGGCCTATAAAATGACGTCAAGACAATTGAAGGATTATAAAGCCCCGTCATTCCCGAGGGGCGCCGCGCAGTCCATAAAATCCCTGCGGGCTTCAGATCCTTCGGCACTAGAGGACGACGAAAACATGACGAACAGCGCGGCCGCCTCCGCCTTCGGGCAGTGGCTCCAGAGCATTTCCCCGAAATATCAGCTCGATCTGACGACGGTAAGCCGTGCAGGCGCGGACGCTGGCTTCAGGTCCTATCACCGCATTGCCGCCGCCGACGGCCGCAGCTTCATCGCCATGAATGCCGAGGGCGAGACGCCCGAGAGCTTCGCTTCCTTCATCAAGGTCGACGGCCTGCTGAGGAACGAGGCGGGCCTCAACGCCCCCGAAATCTTCGAAGCCGACACGGACCATCGCTTCATGCTGCTCTCCGACCTCGGCAGGGAGACCTATCTTGACGTCCTCAACGAGGACAACGCCCGCGAACTCATGGACCGTGCCACCACGGCGCTCGTCGCGTGGCAGAAGATCTCCCGCCCGAACGTGCTTCCCGCCTACAGCCGCGAGGTCCTGCAGCGCGAGCTCGAGCTCTTCCCGACCTGGTACGTGGGCCGCCACCGCGGCGTCGAGTGGACCGAGGAGCAGCAGAAGTGGTGGAGGATGACCACCGAGGCCATTCTCGACACCAACTGTCGCGAGGCCCTCGTCTTCGTGCACCGCGACTTCATGCCGCGCAACCTGATGGTCTCCGATCCGATGCCCGGCATCCTCGACTTCCAGGACGCGCTCTACGGTCCGCTCAGCTACGACATTGCTTCGCTCCTGCGCGACGCCTTCATCTCCTGGGACGAGAGCTTCGTGCTCGACACCACGATCCGCTATTGGGAGAAGGCCCGCAAGGCGGGCATCCCCGTGCCCGCCGACTTCGGCAACTTCTACCGCGACGTCGAGTTCATGGGCGTGCAGCGCCATCTGAAGGTGCTCGGCATCTTCGCCCGCCTCAACTACCGCGACGGCAAGCCCAAGTACCTTGAGGACACGCCGCGCTTCATCCAGTACGTGCGCAAGACGGCCCGCCGCTACATCCAACTCTCGCCGCTCACGCACCTCATCGACGACCTCGAGGGCTCCGAAACGTCCTTCGGCTACACCTTCTGACGGTCATGCGCGCTCTGATCCTCGCGGCGGGGGAAGGCCGCCGCATGCAGCCCGTCACGCTCACGACGCCCAAGCCCCTCGTCGAGGTGGCGGGGACGCCCATGGCCGTTCGCCAGATTCTTGCACTCAGGAAGGCGGGCGTCGAGGAGATCGTCCTCAACGTCGCGCATCTCGGCGACAGGATCGTGGAGACGCTTGGAGACGGCTCCGCCTGGGGCGTGCGCCTGCGCTATTCAGTCGAGGGCCGCACGGCGGGCGAAGCCCTCGAGACGCTCGGCGGAATCGCGAAGGCGCTTCCGATGCTCGATGACGGCGACGGCGCATTCATCGTCGTCGCGGGTGACATCGTGACCGACTTCGACTACTCGCGCCTTGTGCGTGCGGGCCGCGCTCTCGCGGGCTCGGACGCAGTTGCGCACCTCGTGCTTGCGCCCAATCCCTCCTACCATGCCGACGGCGACATGACGCTGGATGAGCTGGGACTCGTCCGAAGGGAGCCGAGGACGCACACGTTCTCGAGTCTCGGCGTCTACGGGACGTCGCTCTTCGAGGGCGTCGAGCCTGTTCGTGCAAAGCTCTTCCCGTGGCTCTGGCAGTTCTGCGAGGCGGGACGCGTCACGGGCGAGGTGTACGAGGGCATGTGGTTCAACGTGGGCGATGTGCGCGAGCTCGCGCTTGCCGAGGCGCGAATTCGAAACCAAATGGAAAAGTGAGGGCACGGCAGGGCCTGTGCGCCGGTCGTGTCGGTAGAATGTGGCGGTCGGGCGCTCCCCGTGTGCAGAGCGCCCCCCGAATAACGTGAGAAGAGAGTGAAGCTCGGTCCCTACGCCGTCGATGTTCCCGTCATGCTGGCCCCCATGGCCGGCATGAGCGATCTGCCTTACCGCGAGATCTGCCGCGCCCATGGTGCGGGATATGCGGTGGGCGAAATGACGACCTGCCAGCCGCAGTTCAGGACGAGCCGCAAGAGCGCCACGCGCTGGGCCTGTGACGCCGAGTTGGGACTGCGCGTCGTGCAGCTTCTCGGAGCTGATCCCGCCATGATGGCCGACGCCGCCCGCTATGCCGAGGATTCGGGCGCGCAGGTGGTCGATATCAACATGGGCTGTCCCGCCAAGAAGGTGCTTCAGACGGCGTGCGGCAGCGCGCTCATGAAGGACGAGGCGTTGGTGGCGCGGATTCTCGAGGCCGTGTGTGCGGCCGTCTCCGTGCCCGTGACGCTCAAGATCCGCACGGGCTGGGACAGGGAGCACAGGAACGCGCTCGCCATTGCGGGCATCGCCGAGCAGACGGGCGTCGCCATGCTGACGATCCACGGCAGGACGCGCGAGGACGGCTTCAGGGGCGAGGCCGAGTACGAGACGATCAGGACCGTGAAGGCCGCCGTCTCCATTCCCGTCATCGCCAACGGCGACATAGACTCGGGCGAGAAGGCAAGGCGCGTGATGGCGCTTACGGGCGCCGACGGCGTGATGATCGGCAGGGCCTCCTACGGCAATCCGTGGATCTTCTCGGAGGTCGGCGCCGCCCTCGGCCATCTTCCCGAAAGGAAGGCGCCGGGGCTTGAGGAACGACATGCGGTCATTTGCGACCACATGCGCCGTCATTTTGACTATTATGGCGGTGCTAGAGGTGCCGTGACCTTCAGGAAGCACCTGAGCCATTATTTGAAGGGGCTGCCGGGCTCCGAGGCGTTGTTGGGCGAGTTGTTCGCCACGTCCGATGCGGACGTCCTCGGTGCGGCCGTCAGCCGTTATTTTGAGAGGTTGCAGGATGACGAGCAGGGACTTGGATGACAAGGCGATTGTCCGCCGTAAGCCTGAAGCGCCGCAGATCAGGCTGATCAGGCAGGCGAAGCAGAGAGTCAAGCTGGGACTTGACTTCGAGGGCGTTACGCTGGAAAGCCTGGCGAAGGACATGCCCGAGCTCAAGGCGGGCCGCATTGAAGAGGCCGTGATCGTCCAGCTCAACCAGTACTTCCAGCAGCTCGGCGGTTCGCAGCCGCATCCTCTCTACAGTCTGGTCATGGAGACGGCGGAGCGTCCGTTGCTCATCTACGTGATGAAGCTCTGCCGCAACAACCAGATTGAAGCCGCAAAGATTCTTGGCATTAACCGAAATACTCTGCGCTCGAAGCTTCGCATTCACAAGCTTCTGCCCGGAGAAAGTTCATAAGGAAATAGGCAATGAAGAAACAGGCTCTTATCAGCGTGTCCGACAAGACCGGCGTCGTGGATTTTGCCCGCGAGCTCGTCGCTCTCGGCTACCACATTCTCAGCACGGGCGGCACCGCCAAGCTCCTCACGAAGGAAGGCGTCCCCTGCCAGGAAGTCGCCGACTACACGGGCTTCCCTGAAATGCTCGACGGCCGCGTCAAGACGCTCAACCCGAAGATCCACGCCGGCATCCTCGCCCGTCGTCCCGTCGCCGAGCACATGGCCGCTCTCGAGGCCCACGGCATCGACCCGATCGACATCATCTGCGTGAACCTCTATCCGTTCGAACAGACGATCGCCAAGCCGGACTGCACGTTTGAAGACGCCATCGAGAACATCGACATCGGCGGCCCGACGATGATCCGCGCCGCCGCCAAGAACCACGAGTCCGTCGCCGTGATCGTTGATCCGACCGACTACGCCTCCGTCGTCGCCGAAATCAAGGCCGAAGGCGGTGTCACGGCCGCGACGCGCCTCGCGCTCGCCAAGAAGGTCTTCGCCCATACCGCCCGCTACGACGGCATGATCACGAACTACCTCACGAGCCTTGACGAAAACAACCAGCGCACCCGCTTCCCGCAGGTCCTCACCCGCCAGTGGGAAAAGGTCCAGGACATGCGCTACGGCGAAAATCCGCACCAGGCTGCCGCCTTCTACCGCGAATCCTCCGTTGCGCCGGGCCTTCTCGCCGGCTATGAACAGCTTCAGGGCAAGGAACTCTCCTACAACAACATCGCCGACAGCGATGCCGCTTGGGAATGCGTCCGCTCCTTCGAGGCTCCCGCCTGCGTGATCATCAAGCACGCCAATCCGTGCGGCGTCGCCGTGGGCATCAGCTCCGCCGAAGCCTACTCCAAGGCCTTCCAGACGGACTCCAAGTCCGCCTTCGGCGGCATCATCGCCTTCAACCGCGAAGTGACCGGCGAATGCGCCGAGCTCGTTTCCCGCCAGTTCGCCGAGTGCATCATCGCTCCGAGCTTCTCCAAGGAAGCTGTCGAGATCTTCGCCGCCAAGAAGAATCTCCGTCTTCTCACGGTCGCTCTCGGCAAGGCCCACAACGACTTCGACTTCAAGCGCGTCGGCGGCGGCCTGCTCGTTCAGACGCCCGACAACCAGATCTGCGCCGAAGGCGCCCTGCGCTGCGTGACGAAGCGCCAGCCAACGTCGTCCCAGATCGCCGACCTGATGTTCGCCTGGAACGTCGCCCGCTTCGTGAAGTCCAACACGATCGTCTATGCCCGCGGCGGCATGACGCTCGGCGTCGGTGCCGGCCAGATGAGCCGCGTCGACTCCGCCCGCATCGCCATGCTCAAGGCTGAAGAGGCCGGTCTCTCTCTCGAGGGCTCCGTGGCCGCTTCCGACGCCTTCTTCCCGTTCCGCGACGGTCTCGACGTCGTGGTGGACGCCGGCTGCACGGCCGTCATCCAGCCGGGCGGCTCCATCCGTGACGACGAAGTGATCGCCGCCGCCGACGAGCGCGGCATCGCCATGGTCTTCACGGGCGAACGCCACTTCCGCCACTAAGGCGGTCCCGAGGCTCCTGCGCCTCAAACGCAGCGGTGAGCGGCGTTTCGACGCCGCCTCCGCGTACCGAATGCAAGCCGCTCCCCGACGGGAGCGGTTCCGTGCTTACAAGGGAGTCATCCGTGACCAACTTCAATCCTTCCCGCCGCAGAGTGCTGTGCGCTGGCGTGCTTGCAGGCGCCTTCACGGCATGTCCTGCGCTTGCCGAACTTCAGGTCTCCATCACGGGCGTGGGCGCCAATCAGCTCCCGATCGCCGTCAAGGTGTTTGAAGGCTCCGGCGCCACGGGGTTCGATGCTGCGGCCGTCATCGGAGCCGACCTTGAGCGATCCGGCGCGTTCCGCCTGATCCCGACGGGCGCCGAAGGCGAACCCGAGAACCTTGAAAAGCCCGCGAGCCTCGAGGCCTTCGGCAAGCTCGGCGCGAACGCGCTCGCCGTGGGCCGCGTCAGCCGTCTTCCCGACGGCCGCTGGGAGCTCACCTACTATCTGCACAACACCGTGACGGGTGCGCTGACGGACTCGGCCGTCTTCACGACGTCGGGCAACGACGTGCGCATGTGCGCGCACCGCATCGCCGACCGCATCTACACGAATCTCACGGGCGAAGGCCCGATCTTTGCGTCGAAGCTCGTCTACGTGGCCCAGCTCGCCCGCAACCGCTATGAGCTCGTCATCAGCGACAGCGACGGCGGCAACCGCCAGGCCGCCCTTCAGTCCCATGAACCGATCATCTCCCCCGTCTGGTCTCCCGACGGCAAGAAAATCTCCTACGTGAGCTTCGAGGACCGCAAGCCGATCATCTATGTTCAGGAGCTCGCGACGGGCGCCCGTCATGCGATCTGCGCCTTCCGCGGCAACAACTCCGCGCCGGCCTTCAGCGCCGACGGCGGCACGCTTGCCGTGGCGCTCTCCCGCGACGGCCTCACGCAGATCTACCTGATGAACGCCAACGGCACCGGCCTGCGCCGCTTTACGAAGAGCTACGGCATCGACACCGAGCCGTGCTTCTCGGCGGACGGCCAGTGGGTCTACTTCACCAGCGATCGAGGCGGCGCTCCGCAGATCTATCGCCAGCCGCTCGCCGGCGGTCCCGCCGAGCGCGTGACCTTCGGCTCTAGCTACGCGATCAGCCCGACGGTCAGCCGCGACGGCCGCTATCTCTCCTACATCTCCCGCATCGACGGCCGCTTCCGTACGGCCGTGATGGATCTCACGACAGGCCAGAACACGCTCGTGACCACGACCGACCGCGATGAATCGCCGTCCTTCGCGCCCAACGGCCGCTTCCTCGTCTATGCGACGGAAGTCAACGGCCGCGGCGTTCTTGGAACGGCCTCCGTCGACGGCAGGCTCTCGACGCGCCTCACCGGTCTGGGCGACATCCGTGAACCCTGCTGGGGACCGATTCTGCCCTGATGAAGGGCGAAAACCAACGACAATCAACCACAACACTGTTGCCAGGAACACAAAATGTCTTTTTCGTGGAAAATCCTCGCTGCCTCCGCAGCCGTTGCCGCTCTTCTGAGCGGCTGCTCGTCCGTCTCCCTTGACGAAAGCGCCAAGGACGGCACGCTCGCCGGCCAGACCGCCGGCAGCCAGACCCAGGCGGTGAATCCGTTCGCCGATCCGAACAACCCGCTCTCCAAGCGCTCCGTGTACTTCTCCTTCGACTCCTATGAAGTCGAAGCCCAGTACATGCCCGCCGTCGAAGCCCACGCCCGCTGGCTTGCCGCTCATCCGAACGTCAACATCATCATCCAGGGCAACACCGACGAACGCGGCGGCCGCGAGTACAACCTCGCCCTCGGTCAGAAGCGTTCCGAAGCCGTCAAGCAGCGCCTGCAGCTCCTCGGCATCCCCGCCGAGCGCATCGAAGCCGTTTCCTTCGGCCGTGAAAAGCCGGTGGCCTACGGTCACAGCGAGGAAGCCTGGGCCCAGAACCGCCGCGCCGACATCGTCTATCCGACGGAAGTGACGTCCGGCAAGGCCGCCCAGTAATCTCTGGACGCATTACCTGAGACGACGGCCGGACGCAGCCCCACGGGGACCGCGGCCGGCCGCCTGCTTTTCGAGCCCGGCTCGTGCACGGACACGAGCGGCTTCTTCGGAGAAATTATGAATTTGAACAAGCTGATGGTTCAGGCCTGCACGGCCGCGATCCTGTCGGGCTCCGCCGCGGGTGCGATGGCCTTCGCGGACGACGATGCTCGCCGCGCCATTCTTGATCTGCGCGCACAGGTTGCCGCCCTTGAGGAACAGCTCAAGAACGCACAGATTTCGTTTGCGACGCGTCTCGACAACCTGCAGAACCAGAACCGCCTTCTCACCGGTCAGGTCGAGGAGCTCACGAATGCGATCCGTCAGGAAAAGCGCAGCACGCGCGAGCTCTACACCAGCATCGACGAGCGCCTCGGCAAGTTCGAGCCGCGCGAAGTTGAGGTCAACGGCGAGAAGGTCATGGTTCAGCCTCAGGAGCAGGTCGCCTACGACGCCGCCGTCGAGCTTCTCAAGGCGGGCGACTACAAGAAGGCCGCCGCCGCATTCAGCACTTTCGGCGCCGAGTGGCCCAAGTCCGCCTACGCGGCCGACGCCGTCTACTGGCGCGGATCCTGCCTCTTCGCCCTTGAGCAGTACAAGAGCACGATCAACGTTCAGAATTCGCTCATCCGCAGCTACCCGAAGCATCCGCGCGTGGCCGATGCCATGATCTCCGTGGCGTCGTCCCAGGCGGCGCTCGGAAACGTCAAGGCAGCCTCTGCGACGCTCGCCAAGGTGATCAAGCAGTATCCGAATTCGGACGCGGCCAAAACCGCCGCCCAACTTCAGAAAACTTTGAAATAAGTCGACGAGAGCACTCAAATGCAGCCTGTCCTGTCATAGGGGCAGGCTATTATTTTGTCGGGTGAAGAGGGGAAAATGTCGTGGATAGCCGCAAAATATGAGCAGAAGCGGAATTTTTAGGTTGTTTCACTTACCGAAGCCGTTTCTACTGGCCTCACAGAGTTGCTAGAATCACCATCGGAGGTGTCGCCATGGATTTGGCGGCACCTTCAGTACCTTATAACTGCCCGGACAATTTCGTACCCCGTGGAGTTTTTTAGCAAGAAGGACTTATGACTGAATCCAAGCAAATTTGCGGCGCCGACCTGCTCCGCAACCCGCAGCTCAACCGTGCCGACGCCTTCACTCAGGAGGAGCGCGACGCCCGCGGCCTTCGCGGTCTTCTGCCGCCGGCCGTTTCCACCATGGAGCTGCAGGTCAAGCGCACGCTCGCTTTGCTCGACCGCTGCCCGACGGCTCTCGACAAGTTTCTGATGCTCGACAGCCTGCATGCGACTGACGAAGACCTCTACTTCAAGATCCTGATCGACTACATCGACGACTACATGCCCGTGGTCTACACCCCGACCGTCGGCGAGGTCTGCCAGAAGTTCAGCCATATCTACCGCTATCCGCGCGGCGCCTTCATCTCGATCAACGACAAGGGCCGCGTCCGCGAAATCATTGAAAACTGCCCGAACGAGGAAGTCGACGTCATCGTCGTGACCGACGGCCAGCGCATTCTCGGCCTCGGCGACCTCGGTATCAACGGCATGGGCATCCCCTGCGGCAAGCTCTCGCTCTACACGGCCTGCGCCGGCATCGCCCCGGAAAAGACGCTTCCCGTCACCATCGACGTCGGCACGAACAACCCGGAATACCTGAACGATCCGATGTACCTCGGCCTGCGTCAGGAACGCGTGACGGGCGAAGCCTACGACGAACTCATCGAGGAATTCGTCACCGAAGCCCGCCGCCGCTGGCCCAACGTCCTCATCCAGTTCGAGGACTTCGGCAACAACCACGCCTTCGACCTTCTCGAACGCTACAAGGACAAGGTCCTCTGCTTCAATGACGACATCCAGGGCACGGCTGCCGTGGCCGTCACGGGCGTCTACTCCGCTCTTCGCGTCACGAAGCAGAAGCTTGCCGATCAGCGCTTCCTCTTCCTCGGCGCCGGCGAAGCCGCCACCGGCATCGCCGAACTCCTCGTCGACGCCATGGTCGCCGAAGGCGTTGAACGCGAGGAAGCCCTCAAGCACTGCTTCCTCTTCGACTCCAAGGGGCTCGTGACCTGCAACCGCGGCGACAAGCTCGCCCACAACAAGGTTCCGTTCGCCCACGACGTCGAGAACTGCAAGACCTTCATCGAAGCCGTCCGCGCCCTGCGTCCGACCGGCATCATCGGCGTGGCCGCCCAGCCGGGCGCCTTCAATGCCGAAGTGCTCGGCGCCATGGCCGAAATCAACGAGCGTCCGATCGTCTTCGCGCTTTCCAACCCGACGTCCCGCGCCGAATGCGACGCCGCCACGGCCTACCGTGAAACGAACGGCCGCGCGCTCTTTGCCTCCGGCTCTCCGTTCGCTCCGGTCGACTTCAACGGCAAGACCTTCGTGCCGCGTCAGGGCAACAACAGCTACGTGTTCCCCGGCCTCGGCCTCGGCGCCGTCTTCGCCCGCGCCAAGACGATGCCCGTGGGCATGTTCCTCGCCGCCTCCCGCGAGCTCGCCGAGCTCGTGAGCGAAGCCGACCTCGAACAGGGCTCGCTCTATCCGCCGCTCTCCACCGTGCGTGAAGTCTCGGTCAAGATCGGTGCTGCCGTCGCCCAGTACGCCTACGACAACGGTCTCGCTGGCAACGAACGCCCGGCCGATCTCGAAGCCGCCGTTCGCGAATTCATGTACAAGCCCGAATAAGTTCCGGCTTCATCCGTGAATGAATGAGAAAAGCCTCCGCACTTCGGTGCGGAGGCTTTTTTGTCAGGATTTCGTCAGGATTCAGTCAGGAGTCGCAGGCAGCCGCAGGGCGGGACCCGAGGGCGTGCGTTGTGGTATTCTCCCCGACGCCCGAGAGGTCAGCCCTGATGCGGCGGGCCTTCATCTTCTGCAGGAACCCGTCCCTTCATGACCGACCTTTTCACCGAGCACCGAGGCGTCGACACGCAGACCGAGGAGAAGATCCTCGCACGCCTCTACGGCGAGCCGCTGGAGGAGTGTCCCGACGGGCTGTACATTCCACCCGAGGCGCTGCGCGTCTTTCTGGCGAGCTTCGAGGGACCGCTCGACCTGCTTCTCTACCTCATCCGCAAGCAGAAGTTCGACGTCATGGACATCCCGATGGCGGAGCTTACCGACCAGTACATGCGCTACGTGGATCTGGTGAGGGAGAGCGATCTGGAGCTGGCCGCAGCCTATCTCGTGATGTCCGCGACGCTCATGCAGATCAAGAGCAGGCTTCTGCTGCCTTCCGTGAGGACGGCCGAGGGGACGGAACCCGAGGATCCGAGGGCGGAACTCATGCGCCGTCTTGAGGAGTACGAGCGGATTCGTTCTGCGGCGCTCAAGCTGCAAGCCATGCCGAGGATAGACCGGGACTTCCGTGTCGCCGAGGCGGAGCGCTGCGTGCCCGTGGTGGCGCTCCAACCCGATGTGACGCCCGAGATGCTCGCATCGGCCTGGGCTGCCGTCGCCGCCCGTCTCAAGCTTCGGGACCGGCACAAGGTGAGCAGGCAGGAGCTTTCGGTGAGGGAGCACATGACGGCCCTTCTGAAGCGCCTGCAGACGGAGCCCTTCGTGACGCTGGAGGGGCTCTGGAACGGCACCCGAGACCGCGAGACGATGACCGTGTGGTTCCTGGCGCTCCTCGAGCTTGCCAAGGAGGGAATGATCATCCTCACTCAGGGAGCGCCCTACGCGCCGCTCTACGCCACGCTGCCCGAGGATGCGGGCACGCTTGAGCTTCGTTGCCCCGATCCCGATCCGCTCGTGCTGACGAGCTGAGACGGTGAACGGACAAAACAAAACCCCGCCGGGCGGAGAGCCTGACGGGGTTTTTGTCTTTGCCTGAGCGTGGAGGCTGTTTAGGCTTCTCCGCCGAGGAGAGCGCGCTTGGCGGCGGCCTTTTCATCCTGCTCCTTGAGGATGATTTCGGCACGGGCGAAGGCGAACTCCATGTTCGGCACGAGGTTTGCACCGAGACGCTGGGCGATGTTGGTGCGCTTGAGCTGGGCGAGCGGGTGGCCGGAGGCGCCCGCAATGATCAGCTCGTGGTTGTGGCGGTGCAGGGCGCGTGCATAGACTTCGATCTGGTCCATCGCGGAGTTGTCGATGTTGAGCAGGTCGGTGAAGTCAAGGATCACGATGCGGGCTGCGGAGGCCGACGTGATGCGGGCCGGATCGGTCACGTGCTCGAGCTTGGAGACGGAGCCGAAGAAGAGGGCGCCCTTGATGTGCCAGGCCTCGACCGTGTCGGGCACGTTGAACGGAAGCGTGACGGGTTCGACGACCGTCAGGTTGTTCATGCGCATCAGGAAGAAGACGCAGGCAACGACGAGGCCGAACTGGACGGCGACCGTCAGGTCGAAGATCACGGTCAGGAAGAACGTGATGAGAAGCGTCGCCTTGTAGGAGAGCGTCATCGAGCGCAGGCGCAGGAACTCGCGCCAGTTGCCCATGTTCCAGGCCACGAAGACGAGGATGGCGGCAAGCGCGCAGAGCGGGATGTTGCTCGCAAGCGGGGCGGCGGCGAGGATCACGACGAGAAGCGTGATGGCGTGGACCATGCCCGCGACGGGCGAGAAGGCGCCGGACTTGATGTTCGTGACGGTACGGGCGATTGTGCCGGTGGCGGGGATGCCGCCGAAGAACGGAACGATCATGTTGGCGACGCCCTGGCCCATCAGTTCCTGATTGGGGTCGTGGCGGTCGTCGGTCATCGTGTCGGCCACGCGGGCGCACAGCAGGCTTTCAATGGAACCGAGCACGGCGATCGTGATCATCGGGCCGAGAAGCTGCTTGGCGGTGTCCCACTCGAGGTCGGGGATCTGCAGGCTCGGGAGGGACTGCGGAATGCCGCCGAACTTGGAGCCGATCGTTTCGACGGGAAGGCCGAAGACCGTGACGATGATCGTGGAGAGCACGAGGACGACGACGGTGCCGGGCAGGTGGGCGAGCCAGCGCTTCCACTGCGGGCCGCTCATCTGATAGCCCTTGGGCCAGAACTTGACGATGAGGAAGCTCGCAAGCGCAAGGCCGAAGGCCCACGGATTGATCGTGCCGATGTTGTTGATGATCGTGTTGACCTGGCCGAAGAAGTCGGCGGGCATCTTGGCGACGGTGAGGCCGAGGAAGTCCTTGACCTGCTGCAGGCCGATCATGACCGCAATGCCGTTCGTGAAGCCGATCACGATCGATACGGGGATGAACTTGATGAAGCCGCCGATCTTGAAGAGGCCCATCAGGAAGAGGATGACGCCTGAGCCGAGCGTGGCGAGCATGAGGTTGCTCAAGCCGTACTGTGCGATGATGCCGTAGATGATGACGACGAAGGCGCCGGCGGGACCGCCGATCTGGACGCGGCAGCCGCCGAGAAGCGAGATGAGGAAGCCAGCGATGATGGCGGTGTAGAGGCCCGATTCGGGCGGCACGCCGGAGGCGATGCCGAAGGCCATGGCGAGCGGCAGGGCCACCATGCCCACGGTGAGGCCGGCGGAGATGTCGCGCGACAGCATGCGGCTGTCGTATTCCTTCAGGCAGGTGAGGAGCACCGGATGGAATTTGGCCAGCGGCACGTGGTGCATGAATTCGCGGGCCATGTCTTTGAAGCTCATGTCGAAAACCGGATGAGGTGAGGGAAAAACGTCTAATTGTAAGAAAAGGCATCCTCCTTAGGAAGAGGATGCCTTTGCTCAATCGCAAGCAATGGCCAAAAAATCAGGCCTATTGCGCAAATAAGTCGATCTTATCGGATGCGCATGCCGGGAATAGCGCCGGAGTGCGGTTCGAGCACGAAGAGGCCGAGCGACTTGTCGCCGGCGTCGGAGGCGGCGAGAACCATGCCTTCGGAGACGCCGAAGCGCATCTTGCGCGGGGCGAGGTTGGCGATCACGACCGTCATGCGGCCTTCGAGCTGCTCGGGCTTGTAGGCGCTTGCAATGCCGGAGAAGACGTTGCGGGTGCGGCCTTCGCCCAGATCGAGCGTGAGGCGCAGAAGCTTCGTGGAGCCTTCGACGGGCTCGCACTTGACGATCTTGGCGACGCGCAGGTCGATCTTCGTGAAGTCGTCGATCGTGCACTCGGGAGCGATGGCTTCGCCGCCGGGCAGGACGGGTTCGGGCTCGGGAGCCTTTTCGGGGACGAGGACGTCAAGCTGCTTTTCCATGTCGACGCGCTGCATCAGGTGCTTGAAGGCCTTGATCGGGCTCGCGGAGGAGAGCGGCACGGAGACGCTCGCCCAGGTGAGAGGTTCGATCGAGAGGAAGTCCTCGACGCGGGTGGCCGTGGCGGGCAGCACGGGCTTGAGGTAGAGCGTGAGCAGGCGGAAGCCTTCGAGGGCGATCGAGGAGACGCGGTGCAGTTCGGCCCTGGCCTCGGGGTTCTTGGCGAGCTCCCACGGCTTTTCCTGATCGACGAACTCGTTGATCTTGTCGGCGAGCTCCATTACGAGGCGCGTGGCGCGGGCGAACTCGCGGATTTCGAAGAAGCCCTTGACTTCCTCGGCGCGGCTGCGGATGGCTTCAAGCAGCGGATCCTGCATGGCGGAATCGTCGACGCGGCCCTCGAACTTCTTGAAGATGAAGCCCGCGGCGCGGCTGGCGATGTTGACGTACTTGCCGATCAGGTCGGAGTTGACGCGCTGGGCGAAGTCGGACTTCGTGAAGTCGACGTCCTCGACGCGGGAGTTCATCTTGGCGGCAAGGTAGTAGCGGAGCCATTCGGCGTCCATGCCGAGCTCGAGGTACTGCAGCGGCGAGATGCCGGTGCCGCGGCTCTTGGACATCTTCTCGCCGTTGACGGTCATGAAGCCGTGGGCGTTGACGTGATCGGGCACGCGGAAGGGCTTGCCGGCAAAGTGCAGCATGGCGGGCCAGAAGAGCGTGTGGAAGTAGATGATGTCCTTGCCGATGAAGTGGATCTGCTCCGTCTTTTCGTCGGAGAGGATGCCTTCGAAGTCGAGGCCCTGCTTGTCGCAGTAGTTCTTGAGCGAGGCGAGGTAGCCGACGGGGGCGTCAAGCCAGACGTAGAAGTACTTGCCCGGAGCGTCGGGAATGGCGATGCCGAAGTACGGTTCGTCGCGGGAGATGTCCCAGTCTGAGAGGTTGCCGTCCTTGCCGAGCCATTCGCTGTCCTTGGCGAGGACCTCCTGCTGCACGCGCGGCAGGCCGTCCTTGCCTTTGCCGTTGGTCCAGTCGCGGAGGAACTGGACGCACTGCGGGTCGGAGAGCTTGAAGAAGTAGTGCGTGGACTTGCGGATTTCCGGACGGGAGCCCGAAAGCGTGGAGTACGGGTTCACGACTTCCATCGGGGAGTAGACGGCGGAACACTTTTCGCAGTTGTCGCCGTACTGGTCGGTCGCGCCGCAGCGCGGACACGTGCCCTTGATGAAGCGGTCGGCGAGGAACATGCCCTTGACCGTGTCGTAGTACTGCTCGATCTCCTTCGTGTAGATGAGACCGGCGGCGACGAGGCGGCGGTAGATGTCCTGGCTGAGCTCGTGGTTTTCAACGGCGTCGGTGCTGTGCCAGTTGTCGAAGCTGATGTGGAAGCCGTCGAGGTACTGCTTGCGGCCTGCGGCGATTTCGGCGACGAAGGCCTGCGGCGTGATGCCGCGCTTCTGGGCGGCAATCATGATCGGCGCGCCGTGCACGTCGTCGGCGCCGACGAAGTGGACCTTGTTGCCGGACATGCGCTCGTGACGCACCCAGATGTCAGCCTGGATGTACTCCATGATGTGGCCCATGTGGAAGGCGCCGTTCGCGTAAGGCAAGGCGGTCGTAACAAAAAGATTGCGCTGACTCATCGTCGTGTTAAATCCGAAGTTGAAATGAAGGGCGCTTCGGAAAAACCGAAGCAATCAGTTATTTTAGCGTAGCGAAAACCCGAGGGGGCTTGGAGAGCCTTTCCAATCCGGGCCTTTTCAGGAAAATCAAAGGATCGGCGCGTAAAATCCGCATAACCACACGCGCGATGCGCGCGGACATCAACGGAGAAGAATCCCATGACCATTTCCACGGAAGCGATCAAGAGCGCCCTTTCCGCGCTGATCGACCCTGTCACCGGCACCGACTACGTGTCCGGCAAGATGTTCAAGAGCGCCGAAACCGACGAGAACGGCAACGTCAAGGTGTTCATTGAGCTCGGCTATCCCGCCAAGCACCGTGCCGAAGCCGTCGGTCAGGCCGTGGGCGAGGCCGTCCGCGCCGCAGGTGCCGCCTCCGTTGAGGTGAGTGTCACGCAGAACATCATCGCGCACAAGGTGCAGGGCACGCTTCGCGTCATGCCCGGCGTCAAGAATATCATTGCGGTGAGCTCCGGTAAGGGCGGCGTCGGCAAGTCCACGGTCTCCGCCAACCTCGCGCTCGCGCTTGCGCACGAAGGCGCCCGCGTCGGCGTGCTTGATGCGGACATTTACGGTCCGTCCCAGCCCAAGATGCTCGGCGCCTCCGGCCAGCCCGTGAGCGCCGACGGCAAGACGATGGAGCCGATGGAATCCCTCGGCCTGCAGATCAACTCGATCGGCTTCATGATCGAGGAGGACGATCCGATGATCTGGCGCGGCCCGATGGCCACAGGCGCCCTGCAGCAGCTCATCACCCAGACGAATTGGCACGACCTCGACTACCTGATCGTCGACATGCCTCCGGGAACGGGCGACATCCAGCTCACGCTCTCGCAGCAGGTGCCGCTCACGGGCGCCGTCGTCGTGACGACCCCGCAGGACATCGCGCTCATCGACGCCAAGAAGGGCCTGCGCATGTTCCAGAAGGTGAATGTGCCCATCCTCGGCATCATCGAGAACATGTCCGTCTTCATCTGCCCGCACTGCGGCGAAGTCGAGCACATCTTCGGTGAAGGCGGCGCCAAGCGCATGAGCGAGCAGTACGGTGTGCCGCTTCTCGGCGAGCTTCCGCTTTCGGCCAAGATCCGCGAACAGGCCGACAGCGGCCTGCCCACGGTCGCCGCCGAGCCCGACGGCAAGGAGGCCCTGATGTACCGCGAGATGGCGATGAAGGTCGCCGGCGCTCTCGCCCGCATCACGAAGGACTACACGGCCAAGATGCCCGGCATCCGCGTCGTGAACGACTGATCGAAAGAAAACGGCGTCGAAGGCCCGCGTTGAGCGCGGGGCTTCGCAGGCGAAAAAGCAAGAGGGGACGGCCGCAGGGCCGTCCCCTCTGTCCATGGAGTCCTTGGACTCAAAGACGATCAGTCTTCGTCAAAGTTCGGCGTCTCGACGCCGAGTACCTTGTGGAGCTTCGGCGACGTGGTCGTGTACTGCAGGAACACGCGCTTTTCCGGGAAGACGTAGTCGCAGGCCGCGAAGGCGGCGAGGGCGCATTCGTGGAAGCCGGAGAGGATGAGCTTCTTCTTGCCGGGGTAGGTGTTGATGTCGCCCACGGCGAAGATGCCCGGGATGTTCGTCTCAAAGCGGGCGGTGTCGACGACGATCTGCTTGCGGTCGAGCTCGAGGCCCCAGTTCTCGATCGGGCCGAGCTTGGGCTGCAGACCGAAGAAGACGAGCAGATGGTCGAGCGGGATGCGGCGCGTGACGCCGTCGGCGCCCGCGACGAGCACTTCGGTGAGCTTGCCGTCGGCTTCGTTGAAGCCCGTGACCTGGCCCACTTCGAACTGCATCTCCCAGTTCTCGCACAGTTCCTTCATCTTGGCGACGGAGGCGGCTTGGGCGCGGAAGCCGTCGCGGCGGTGAACGAGCACGACGCTTTCGGCGCGGCCCACGAGGTTGAGCGTCCAGTCGAGGGCGGAGTCGCCGCCGCCGCAGATGACGACGTTCTTGCCTTCAAAGACGGAGGGATCCTTGCAGCTGTAGTGAAGCTGCGTGCCCTCGAACTTTTCGATGCCCTTGACGCGGAGCGGACGCGGCTGGAAGGAGCCGACGCCGGCGGCGATGATCACGACCTTGGTCATGAAGCGGGTGCCGGTGCTCGTCTCGACGTAGAAGCGGCCGTCCTCCTGCTTTTCAACGCGGGTGACTTCTTGGCCGAGGTGGAAGACGGGGCCGAAGTGATGGTTCTGCTTGAGGAGGTTTTCTGTGAGCTCGTAGGAGGAGCAGACGGGAACGGCGGGAATGTCGTAGATGGGCTTCGTCGGATAGAGCTCCATGCACTGGCCGCCGACGTTGCGAAGCGAGTCGATGACGTGGCACTTGATTTCGAGCAGGCCGAGCTCGAACACCTGGAAGAGGCCGACGGGACCGGCGCCCACGACGACGGCATCGGTTTCAATGAGCTCATCGGTGGGCTCGGCAACGGTCATATAGTCTTCAATAGCCATGATTCTGTTTCGAATGGGTAAAAACGGTTGAGCCTTCCCCTCGGGGAAGGCGGTTGCGGTATTTTCGCACGCTTTCGGGCCCTGATGCAGGCGCCTGCGGGGCCTATCACTTGGCGCGCTCCTTCTCGATGAGGAGCTGCTCGCGCAGTTCGCGCAGGCGTGCGTCGATCTGGCTCATGGTGTAGAAGTCGCCGTCGGCGGCCTTCTGCCCGAGCGTCATCTGGTAGACGGCCGCCTCGGTGGAGCCATAGAGCGCGTACATCTCGCCCGTGTGCAGGTACTGGAGGCTCTTCTTGCCGAGCTTTTCGTAGGAGCGTGCGAGGAGTGCATGGTAGTTGGAGCTCTCCTGGCTTATCGCGGTGTTGCTGCGCAGGAAGTTGATGAGCTTCTGATGCTCGTTCTGGCTGTAGAGGAGGTCGACGTAGTTTTCCGCAATCATCGTGGAGAGCGGAAAGCGATCGACGGCGCTGCGGGCGTCCTCGACGGCCTTTCTCTTGTCGGCGGCGGTGCGGGCGGCGTCGTACTCGGTGCGCGTGAGATTGCGCACGAGAATGGCGCTCTTGCCCGCCTTCATGGCGAGGCGCGCCTCGACGAGGGCCTCGTCGGGTTCGTGCAGCTTCTGGGCCGCCACCGAGAGGCCGTAGTGAAGCACGGCCTCATTGACGCCCGAGGAGGTCTTGAGGCGGCGCTGGAATTCCTTCCTGACCTTGTACCAGCCGTCGTGGCGCGTCTCCTGCAGCACCTCAAGGCGCGCCTGGATCAGCTTGAAGTCGAGGCTGTCGCGGTGCAGGCGCGGCGGGATGCTGCGGGTGCGGTTCTCCATGTCGGCCATTCGCTCGACGGTGAGCGGATGGGTGGAGAGGTAGGCGGGGGCGGCCGATTCGTAGAAGCGGTTGCTCGAATGGAGGCGCTCGAAGAAGCTCTCCATGCCCTTGGGGTCGAAGCCTGCGTTGTAGAGGGTCTGCAGACCCACGCGGTCGGCCTCTCGTTCGGCGTCTCTCGAGTAGTTGAGCTGGGACTGGATCATGGCGGCCTGGGAGCCCATGGCGACGGCCGCGGCGGCGTGACCGCCCGAATTTCCGCCCGCTCGTGCGGCGAGAATGGCCAGAAGCATGGAACCGATTGTGAGGGCCATGTTCCCCTTCTGGGCCTCGATCATGCGCGCGATGTGGCGTTGGGAGACGTGGCCGATTTCATGGCCCATGACGCCTGCAAGCTCGCTTTCGTTCTGAGCGTTGATGATGGTGCCCGTGTGCACGGCGATGTAGCCGCCCGGAAGCGCGAAGGCGTTGAGCGTTGCGTCCCGGATGGGAAAGAAGAAGAACTGGTAGGTGTAGGTGTTCGCGTTGCTGACGAGCTGGTAGCCGAGCCTGTTGAGGTATTCGCTCGTTTCGGGGTCCGACATGTAGGTGGGGTCGGCTCGAACCTGCCGCATGATCTGCGCGCCGAGAGCGTATTCGTCGGCGGGTGAGAGCTCGGCGCCTGCGACGGTGCCCAGACTCGGCAGGTTGAGGTCGAGCGGCGTCTGGCCTGCCGACAGTGCCGTGCCGGGCAGGCATGCGGTCGTCATGGCCGAGACGAGAAGTACCCACGCTTTGAAGTTCATCGAAATTCCTTTGGGGTGGAGGAGCGGACAGTGTGCGCCGCGCCTGCGCATCGTGCAGACAAAATGGAGGTCCCGACCGCTATCATAATGGGCGGACGCGCCCGGAGCCCCGCTTTCGGGCGCCTTACAGGATCAAAGGTAACGAAAATGAGCGAACTGACACACTTTGACGAGGCCGGTCAGGCCCATATGGTCAACGTCGGCGAGAAGTCCGAGACGCACCGAATCGCAGTGGCCTGCGGCCGCATCCACATGCAGCCCGCCACGTTCGAGCTCGTCGCGGGTGGTACGGCCAAGAAGGGCGACGTGATCGGCATTGCGCGCGTGGCGGCCATCATGGCCAGCAAGCGCACGTCGGATCTCGTGCCGCTCTGCCATCCGATCGGACTCACCCGCGTGGCGGTCGACTTCGAGCTTGACGAGAAGACGCACGCCGTGACGTGCACGGCCCGCTGCGAATGCTACGGCAAGACGGGCGTCGAGATGGAGGCGCTCACGGCCGTGCAGGTCGGCCTGCTCACGATCTACGACATGTGCAAGGCCGTCGACCGAGGCATGGTGATGACCGACATACGCCTTCTCGAGAAGGACGGCGGTAAGTCGGGCCGCTGGACGGCTGAAAGGGCCTGAGGCGGCTTTTCCCATGACTGAAACGAAAGGAGGTCGGCGTGCATTTGGCACGCCGGCCTCCTTTCGTAGTGCGCCCCGCATGGGCGATCTCTACAGGGTGAAAGTCCCGAAGGCAGGGTGCGGTCACCAAGCCTCTAGCCGACGGCAAGGGTGTCCATCGTGAGGTGGAATCTGAAGGAAGCCCAAGGCAAA
>ENA-OQHN01000158-OQHN01000158.1-human-gut-metagenome-genome-assembly--contig:-NODE-158-length-25534-cov-4.715630_pt1 | contig 25534 bp, 23 predicted proteins | sample MGYA00242564_ERZ504721 | MGnify/ENA primary metagenome ERZ504721 (study PRJEB26092, sample SAMD00036212) | human gut metagenome | host: Homo sapiens | study: EMG produced TPA metagenomics assembly of...
AGAAGAATGCCATATGGCCATTCATAATCTGTACATGATGTATGTGGCAGGAAAGTATCAGAAAAGTCAGGTCGTTATTCTATCTCTAGAAATTGGATATCCTAACGAATATTCCGTATTTGCTCAGAACGAAATCAGATATTCGCAAGACAAGTTAAAAATGTCCTCCTACTTATATGCTTTTGCAGAAAAGATTAACGCGACAATTTGTAGAGGTTACGTATTGCAATTATCTCATTTTTACGACGAAGAGCATCCTTGAGTCAGCGACAGAAAATTTTAACGATTTTTCGCTTTTGGAAGAGCTGCAGGAACAGCATCTGAAAGTATCTATTGGTATAGGATATGGGGAAACGATTGAATGCGCTAAATTAAACGCGACCAAAGGTCTGATTCAGGCTAAGAAATTTGAACATAATACGGTATACATTTATTATACGCCGGAACAGACGAGAGGCCCTATTAGTATTGACGCGGCAGTTTGTGACACGGCAAGCGCCATTCGTCAGAAGCTGGAAGATATAGCGGAAAAGGCATCTATCAATACATCACATGTGTTTGAAATATACAATATATTAAATCGCACCCACAAGTATACGTTTACCATTAAGGAATTAGCCGGATTATTGAATATAACAGAAAGAAGTATGAATCGCATAGCCAATAATTTGGAAAGTGCTGGGTATGCCGTCGTCGTAGGCAAGAAAACGCAGCGGCGAGGACGGCCTAGCCGAATTATAGAACTTACCATGAATTTTAAGGGAGGCGGCGAGTAAGATGAATCAAAAGAATATGAATATTCTCATTAAACTGCTTCGCGACGACATGAAGCCGGCATTGGGCGTGACCGAGCCGGGGGCGATTGCGTTTGCGGCGGCTAAGGCGCGGGAGTTTGTCAAGGGGGAGGTAGCTCGGGTCGACGTCGTGCTGAATTCCGGCATGTATAAAAATGCGTTTACGTGCGGGATTCCCCATTCCGATGCTGTGGGGAACGCCTATGCCGCGGCATTGGGCGTCATGGCCGGCGACGCGGCGCTGGGATTGGAAGCGCTGGCGAAGGTCGACGACCAAGCGAATGAAGCGGCGAAAGGGCTCGTCGAAGGAGGAAAGGTATCTGTGCAGGTCGGAGAGATTACGCCGGATATTTACATCCGCGTAGAAGTGGCGACGGCGTCGGATTGCTGTGCCGTCACGATTTCCCATACGCATACGAATATCGTAAATATCGTCGTCAACGGCGACGTCGTATTTGAGAAAGACGACGAGGAGCAGCCGGGCCATGAAGACGCGGGCGGCGCGCCGATTCACGAATATACGCTGGCCGAATTGTATAACTTTATACAATCGGTGCCTATCGAAGAGATTTCCTTTATCCAGCAGGCCTACGACATGAACCTGGCCTTGTTCAGCGAAGGGCTGGGCCATGAGCGGACGACATTTCTCAAGGCATTGTGGGATATGAACGGCGGGCAGATGATTTCCGGCGACGAAGTGACGACGGCGCAGCTGCTGTGCGGCGGCGCTATCGAGGCCCGCGTCCTGGGGTTGGACAAGCCGGCCATGAGCATTACGGGATCAGGCGCACACGGAATTATCTGCACGATGCCTTTATACGCAGTCTGTCAGGTCCAGGGGATTTCTGCCGAGCGGCTGCTGCGGGCGACGGCGTTGAGCTATTTAATTACCATGTATATTAAGGAATATTCCGGCCGCTTGTCGGCGTTCTGCGGCTGCGCTATCGCTGCCGGCACGGGCATGGCCTGTGCCCTGGCCTGGCTGAAGGGCGGTGATTTGGCCGTCCTGCATCGCGTTATCGCTAATATGGCGGCCAGCATTACAGGAATGATCTGCGACGGCGGAAATCAGGGCTGCACGATGAAGGGCGTCACCGCCGTCGATACGGCGTTCCGCTCGGTACGCTTTGCCTTGTCGGGCGTCGGCGTCGACCCCGTTCACGGCGTATTGGGCCCGACGCCGGAGGATACGTTCCGCTACATGGGCTGTATTGCTTCTCCGGGCATGGTCGGTACGGAACAGACGATGATTGACATCCTAAAGGATAAATCGCAGAAGGGAAGTCGTATTTCCTAAGTAAAAAGCCGTCTCATCGGGAGCTGATGCTTCCTTTGAGACGGCTTGCTTACGTTTGCGAACCGGCAGGGAATTTATTTCTTAGCGTTGCGCTGGTTTTTGGCATCCTGGCTGACAAAGTTTTTGGTCGCCGGATCAAATTCCGGACCGTCGTAGGTTGTGCTGATCTGCACTTCGCCGGATACTACTTTTTGATGCAGGTTGTTTAATCTGTCGACGGCTTCGGCAGGAACGAAGGGAGCGATGGCTAAGCGGACGATATCCGGCTTTTCCAGGCCGATTTTCGTAATATCGTGGGTCAGGGCGCCGGCTTTGTAATCCTTTGCCGCGTTGAACAGGGCTTCGCTGGAGTCAGCGACGGCTGAGCCGACGAAAATAGGCGATTCTTTCGTCCAGTCGATGACGTTGCCGATTTCCAATACTTGTCCATTGGTCTTGGCGATGACCTGGTTGACGGCGCTGCGCCCGCTGTTGAGCATCGTATAGATGACGTCGACGCCTTCGCCGATCTGTGCTTCCGCCGCTTTAGCATTTACTTTCATATTGTCCAGATCGCCCGTAAAGGTCGAGTAGAACTGGGCGTGAGGATTAGCGTATTTTACGCCGTTGTAGAAGGCGGCCCGGGCTTGCAGTCCCGGTTTGGGCCAGGCGCCGGAAATGTGGCCGACTTTGCCGGTCTTTGTCATGTAGCCGGCCAGCGCGCCGGCTAAGAAGGCTGACTGCTCCTGATTGACGACGTAGCTGCTGATATTGTCGCCTTTTACATTACCCTGAATGACGACGAACTGGATTTGCGGATAGTCCTTGCTGATGGTGGAAACAGGGCCGTTCATCTGCCCGCCGTGGCCGATAATCAGCTTTGGCTGTTCCTGGGCTAATTTCTGCAGTTCTGCTGTCAGGACGGCGGCGTCGGACGTAGCAGATACGTCGGATACGCATTTCACATTCGCCGTGACGTCCTTGGCAATGCGTTCGTAGCCGCGGTAGCCCGCTTCCATGAAGCCATTGTCGTGGGCCTTGCCGGGCAGGAGCACCGTAATTTCCGGAGCCGCTGCCGCTTCAGGGCTGGCCGTTTCGACGACGGCTCCCTGGGCAAAGGCGGGGAAGCAGGCTGCGCATGCTAACAGAAGTACGGATTTTTTCAATGATACTTTCATAGGAACACCTCTTTGTCGTAGTATTGATGAGTCCGCAGCAGAAGGATACCTGCTGCCGGACGAATTGCTGTAGCTTGCCTCATTATTGGATTTCAATGCCGCCGTCCTTGTAGCGCTGCAGGTCGTCTGCCCCGATATCGCTGTCCATGATAATGACAGGCGTCTGCGCCAGGGGAAAGACCTGTTTTTTGGCCAGGCGGTCCAGCTTGGTAGAATCCATGACGGCGTATGTTTTCCAGGCATTGCGGGCCATGGCCTGCATGATGGGGATTTCGCGGAAGCGAAAATCTGTCAGGCCGGACTGCACGTCCAGCGAATTGACGGCTAGAAAGCAGATATCGGGGAAATACGTTTCCGCTTCACGAAGGCAGCGGCTTCCCCAGGTGGACTGCTCCGCCCCGTCCCAGTCGCCGCCGAGAAGGTGGATGCGGCACTTCGGATTGGCTGCGGCGGCCTCGGCTGCAGCGATGTTGTTGGTCACGATGGAACACGTAAGGTCGGCCTGGGCGATTTCTTCGGCTAAAATCGTCGTCGTCGTGCCGGAATTGAGCATGACCAGGTCGTTGGGCTGAATGAGCTGCACGGCCTTGCGGGCCGCTTCCCGCTTGAGCTCGTTGTGTATGACCTTGCGGCCGTTGAAATGGGCGAATTGATGGGACTCGTGGACGGCTTTCGCGCCGCCGCGTATGTATTGAACCAAGCCGGCCCGGTCTAAGGCTTTCAGGTCGCGCCGCACCGTATCGATCGATACGTTCAGCTGCTGGGACAAATCTTCCAGCTTGACGACGGAGGCGCGGCTCAGTTCCTGCAAAATGATATGCTTGCGTTCTTCCTGAATCATGAATGCTGCTCCTTTACGTTTGCTCTGTCATAGTTTATTGTATATCAAATCCGTTTGCGGCGACAAGGATAGTTTTGTAAAATCCTGTTGCGAGAATCTCACAAAATATGCTGCAATTTACCTATATTTTGCCATTTATTTGCAGAATTTAGAAAAAAATGTCATAATATAGGTATATAAATGGAATTGTCCGAAACAATTACGGCAGATAGTGGTAAATGGAAAGGGGCAGACGCATGAAGTGGGAAGGAATTATTTTCGATTGGGCCGGTACAACTGTCGATTTCGGATCGATGACGCCGGTCGTCGTCTTTCGGGAAATTTTTGCTAAACGGGGCATTGCCGTGACAAATGAGGAAATCCGTCGGCCGATGGGCATGCTGAAGTGGAATCATATCCAGGCGATGCTGGACATGCCGCGGATCCGCGGCGAATGGCGGCGGCGGTTCCGCAGCGAGCCGCAGGACTGGGACGTCGATACGTTATACGATGATTTTGAGCCGATGCTGCTTTCCCTGCTGGCCCGGGGGACGGAGGTCAAGCCGTATGTGGCCGACACGATTGCCGAGCTGCGCTGCCGGGGCTATCAAATCGGCAGTACGACAGGCTATACGAATATCATGATGAAATCCGTCGTCAAGGCCGCCGCTGCACAGGGCTATGAAGCGGATTTCTGGATTACGCCGGACAGTGTATCCGGTTTCGGCCGGCCTTATCCGTATATGATTTTCCGCAATATGGAGCATTTCAAATGGCAGCAGACGAGCCGGGTTTTGAAAGTTGGAGACACGGTGACGGATATTTTGGAAGGAAAGCATGCCGGCGTCAAGACGGCGGGTATCCTTGTCGGCAGTTCTGTCATGGGGCTGAGCCGGGAAGAGTACGACAGCCTGACGGAAGACGAACGGCAGACGGCCTGCGAGCAGGCGCGCGCCGTATATGAAGAAGCCGGCGCAGACTATGTGCTTCACGATATACGGGACATATTAAGCATAGCGGAATAAGGGAAAGGAAGCGGCTAAATGGCGGACAGGACGTCGTTTAGCCGCGTTTTTGATTTTTTTGCCGCCGCTGGGACTTGAAAGGCTGAGGCGCCTATTGTTACAATGTATATAAGAAGGTATAATGAGAAGCGTTGCTTTTAGATTAGGAGGAAACTATATGCATATTGCGCAATACACGAAAGCGCAGACCTTGGCTGAGGCTTGGGAGCTCCATCAGAAAAAGGGCTCCGTCGTCCTCGGAGGCTGCTGCTGGCTGCGCTTGTCGCCGCAGCGCATCATACGGCAGGCCGTCGATATATCGGCCCTGCCGCTGTATGATATAGAAGAAGGGGAGAAGGAATTCCGCATCGGAGCCATGGTTTCGCTGCGGGACCTGGAACTTTGCCCGTCTTTCGCCGCCTATACGCAGGGCGCTTCCAAGGAAGCGCTGCGCCATATCGTAGGCGTACAGTTCCGCAATTTGGCTACCGTCGGCGGCAGCGTGTGCGGCCGCTTCGGATTTTCCGACGTGCTGACGCTGCTGCTGGCCTTAGACGCCAGCGTCGTCTTGTACAAGGGCGGCGAGATCAAACTGGCCGATTTTGCCGAAACAGGGCCGGGGAGCGATATCCTGACGCATATTGTCGTGCCTAAGGCAGACCGGTGTACAGCCTATGCGTCGCTGCGGCTCAACGCGACAGATTTTCCCGTTCTTGCCTGCGCCGTTTCTTGTACGGCCGACGAAGTACGCTGTGCCGTTGGCGCCCGTCCGGCCAGAGCACAGGTTCTTTGTACGTCGCGGGAAGATGTGGAACGAGCCGGCGCAGACGAAACGGCGCGGCAATGGGCCGACGCGCTGACCTACCAGTCCAATACGCGCGGTTCGGCAGAGTACCGCCGCGATATGGCGGAAGTCTTGTGCCGCCGGCTGTTGAAGCAGGTCTTGGAGGAGAGTAAATGATGAACATAACCTATTGGCTTAATGGAATAAAACAAAGCGATGAAATCGAAGCCGGTGTGATGCTCCTCGATTTCCTGCGCTCCAAAGGCTGCTACAGCGTGAAATGCGGCTGCGAGACGACGAACTGCGGCCTGTGTACGGTGTGGATCGACGAAAAGCCGGTATTATCCTGCGCCGTCCTTGCCGCCCGCATCGACGGCAAACGGGTGACGACGCTGGAAGGGCTGCAGGAGGAAGCGACGGAGTTCGCCATGTATATGGGGCGCGAAGGCGCCGACCAGTGCGGCTTCTGCAATCCCGGCTTCGTCATGAACGTCCTGGCCATGGCCCGCGAGCTGGAAGGGCCGACGGAAGAGAAAATCAAGGAATATCTGGCCGGCAATTTGTGCCGCTGCACGGGATACGTCGGCCACATGCGGGCGATACGCGATTATTTGCAGGCTAAGGGAAAGGCGGTGCAGGAATGAAAGCAGTCAATCAGCCCATTATGAAGAAAGACGCCGTCAGCCTGATTACGGGACAGCCGGTGTATACGGAGGATATTGCGCCGAAGGACTGCCTGGTTGTCAAGGCCCTGCGCAGTCCCCATGCTCACGCCTGGGTCAAGTCGGTGCAGACCGACGCGGCGAAAAAGGTGCCGGGAATCGTCTGCATCGTCACGGCCGACGACGTGCCTCATACGAGGTTTACCATTGCCGGCCAGACTTATCCCGAATTGAGCCCCTACGATAAGCTAATCCTGGATAAGCACATCCGCTATGTCGGGGACCCGGTGGCCCTCGTCGCCGGTACGACGGAAGAGGCCGTAGACAAGGCGCTGCGGATCATCCGCGTTGAATACGACGTGTTAGAGCCTCTTCTCGATTTTACGAAAGCGAAGGATAACTCCATCGTCGTCCATCCGGAAGAGGACTGGAATCCCGTCGTCGACGTCGGCGGCGACAACAAGCGCAACCTCGTGGCCCGGTCTGAAGAAGACTGGGGCGACGTTGAAGGAACGCTGGCTTCGTCGGACATCGTCATCGATCGGACGTACCACACCAAGCAGGTGCAGCAGTCCATGATGGAAACCTTCCGGGCCTATTCGTATAAGGATATGTACGGACGCCTGACGATCGTCAGCTCGACGCAGGTTCCCTTCCACGTGCGGCGCATCGTCGCGACGGCCCTGGAAATTCCTAAATCGCAGGTCCGGGTCATCAAGCCGCGCATCGGCGGCGGCTTCGGCGCGAAGCAAACTGCCGTCATGGAAGTATATCCGGCTTTCATTACCCATATTACGGGCAAGCCGGCTATGATGATTTACAGCCGCGAAGAATCGATGACCGTATCGTCGCCGCGCCATGAGGCGGCCGTCCACGTCAAGGTCGGCGCGTCTAAGGACGGGCGCATCCGCGTTATTTCCGTCGAATCGCTGTGGAATGCCGGAGCGTACGGGGACCACAGCCCGACGACGGTTACCCTTTCGGGTCATAAATCCATTCCGTTATATAATCAATTTGAAGCCTTCCGCTTTGCCTATGAAGCGGTGTATACCAATACGATTGCTGCCGGCGCATACCGGGGCTACGGCGCGACGCAGGGCATCTTCGCCCTCGAATCGGCCGTCAACGAACTGGCAGCGGCCCTGCAGATGGACCCCGTGGAGCTGCGGCTGAAAAACATGGTCCGCCAGGGCGAAAAGATGCCGGCTTACTTTAATGAAACGGCCCTGAGCTGTACGCTGGACCAATGTCTGCTCCGCGTAAAGGATATGATAGGCTGGGATGAAAAATATCCGAGAAAGGTCCTGTCGAACGGCCATATCCGCAGCGTTGGCCTGTCACTGGCCATGCAGGGCTCGAGCATTTCCAACGTCGACGTGGCTTCCGTTACGATCAAGGTCAACGACGACGGCTTCTATTCCCTCAATATCGGTGCGACGGATATGGGCACGGGGTGCGACACCATTCTGGCTCAGATTGCCGCCGAGTGTCTGCAATGCCCCGTCGACAACGTCGTCACGTACGGCGTCGACACGGATACGTCGCCTTACGACAGCGGTTCCTATGCGTCGTCTACGACGTACCTGACCGGCAAGGCTGTGGAAAAGACCTGTCAGACTTTGATTCGGCGCATGAAGGAACGGGCGGCCTTAGTATTGCATCCGGCTGCTATAGAGGATCTGGATTTTACAGGCGAAGAGATTATCGACGTCGTTTCGGGCAAGGCTATTACCATCAAGGATTTGGGCAACGGCGCCATGTGCGGCAATGAAATCGCCTTGGAAGCGACGGAATCTCATTATTCGCCGACGTCGCCGCCGCCGTATATGGCCGGAGCCGCTGAAATCGACTTAGACCCTGAGACTGGCCATATTGAGCTCGTCGACTTTGCTGCCGTCGTGGACTGCGGCACCGTCATCAATCCGGCCCTGGCCCGCGTTCAGGTCGAAGGCGGTCTGGTTCAGGGCATCGGCATGGCCCTCATGGAAGACGTGACGATTACCGATAAGGGACGTATTCAGCAGAATTCGTTCATGCAGTACCGCATTCCCAGCCGTATGGATTTGGGCAGCATCCGCGTAGAATTTGTGCCCAGCTACGAGCCTAACGGCCCCTTCGGTGCGAAATCCATCGGCGAAATTGTCATCAACACGCCGTCTCCGGCTATTGCCGACGCCGTATACAATGCCGTCGGCGTCCGCTTTACGGACCTTCCCATTACGGCGGAAAAGGTCTATATGGCTTTGAAGCATAAGCAATAAAGTAATACGAGCATAAAAAGACACGACCTGTCGGTATGAAAGTGCTGACAGGTCGTGTCTTGCTATATTTTTTATATATTTTTTTGGTATTTCCTTCCGGCAGGATGCGGGCCAGGACGATGTGGTACCGTTCTCCGTACTGCTTCATCGCCTCGGAAATATGCTTCCGTATGGCGCGGATGTGCTTTTTCGTGTATTCCTGCGGCGGGATATGGAGGTCGCAGATGATGTTGAGGCGGACCTTTCCCGACGTGATGCGGAGGTTGTCTGTATGGTACTGGGGGTATTCCTTTTGGATGAACGTGTCCAGCAAATGGCGGGTTTGCGTGATGACTTGCTGGTCTGTGCATAAGGGGTCCATGTGAATGCTGAACTCGATTTGGAATTTTTCCTGGATTTCGTCCTCCAGCACGTCTAAGGCCGCATGAACTTCGACTAAGTCTGCCGTGTCGGGAATTTCGGCGTGCAGGGAGCCGAACATGCGGCCCGGGCCGTAGTCGTGAATCTTGATGTCGTGGACGCCGACGACGTAATCGCACTGCAGGGCCATCTGGACGATCTGCTTTACGAGTTGTTCGTCAGGAGCCTGGCCGAGGAGAATGTTGACGACTTCTCTTACGATGCCGTATCCGGCGTAGATGATCATGAGGCCGATGAGCGTTCCGGCGGCGGCGTCGACGGGCAGGGACGTAAATTGCTGGGCAATCGTCGCGACCAGGACGCCTGTCGTGGCGATGGCATCGTTGATGCTGTCGGCCGCCGTAGCTTCATTGACGCCGGAGTTGATTTTTTTGCCGATGTAGCGGTTATAGCAGTACATCCAGCCCTTTACGGCGATGGACAAGACGAGGACGCCGATGCTCCAGTAGGAAATTTCCATCGGCTCCGGCGCGAGAACTTGGCAATCGACGTTTCGCACAGCTTGTAGCCGACGACGAGGATGATCATGCCGATAGTCAGGGACGCTAAGTATTCGAACCGGCCGTGGCCGAAGGGATGGTCCTTATCGGGCGGGCGGTTGCTCAGCTTGGCGCTGATAATCGAAATGGCCGACGACCCCATGTCTGTCAGGTTGTTGAAGGCGTCGGATAAGATGGCGATGCTGTTGGACATCATGCCGACGGCAAATTTGCTGGCAAATAAAAAGAGATTGCAGATGATGCCCAGGAGGCCGCCGAGAATGCTGTATTTTTCCCGAACCTTTTTATCCGCCGTATTTTCATAATCTTTTATGCAGAGGCGTATGATTGGCTCTATCATATCAAGTCACCTTTCTTCAAACGTTTACGTACTATTGTAACAAATTCTGCAAAAGAAACAAGGGGAAACGAGAAAGAATTTGAGAATGGACGGCATAGCTTCCAGGTATAAACGGTGAAGACTTGAAATGGTAAAACTGTTTTCATATAATAGTATACATCGCATAAAAGAAAGGGGAATGCCTATGCATATACCGAAATTATTTATCTTCGACATGGATGGAACGATGTTTGACACCGAGCAGATTTCTTATATATGCTGGCGGGACGTTTGCCGGGAATACGGGTACGATTTGCCGGAAGACCTGTTCCGCAGCGTCATCGGCATGGACAACCGGCGCATCGCCGCTGTATTCGGACGATACTTCGGGCCGGAGTTTCCCTACGAGCCGATTCGCGAGAAAAAAGTAGCCGATCAGCTGCAGTACTACAGGGAACACGTTATCCCTGTTAAAACGGGCTTGCGTGATATACTGGACTATGCAAAAGGGCAAAGCAGCCGCTGCGCCGTCGCGTCGTCGTCGCCGGAATCGCAGATTCGCTTTCTGCTGGAAAAGGCCGGCGTCGCACCGTATTTTTCCGTCATTCAGAGCGGCGAAGACGTGGCGCACGGCAAGCCGGCTCCGGATATCTTTTTGGAAGCCTGCTGCCGGGCCGGCGCAGAGCCGGAGCAGGCCATCGTGCTGGAAGATTCGAGAAACGGCTTGCTGGCCGCCCATGCAGCTCATATTCCGTCGGTCTTTATTCCCGACATCGCTCCCGTGTCCGACGACATCGCGGCTCTGGCCTGGAAGCGCTGCCGTACCTTGGCTGACGTACCGGCCTTGCTGGAAGCGGAAGAAAAGGCGGTGGAGAGAGAATGACGCAGCGAAAGAAAATGATGGCCTTCCTGACGGTCTTTTTAGGTATGCTGGCGGCTATTGCTCCGTTATCGACAGATATGTATCTGCCGGCTCTTCCGTTCATGATGGAAGATTTTTCTGTTACGCCGTCTATGATTCAGCTGACGCTGACGGCGTCGATGGCCGGCATGGCGGCCGGGCAGATTATCGCCGGACCGGCCAGCGATGATATGGGGCGGCGCAAGCCCCTCGTCATCGGTATGGCCGTATTTACGCTGTCTACGATAGGCTGCATTTTTTCTTCGTCTATTTATCCCTTTTTAGCCTTTCGCTTTGTACAGGGCTTTTCCGGCGGGGCCGGCATCGTCATTGCCAGGGCGATTGCCCGCGACGTGTGCAAGGGACCGGCCCTGACGCGGTTTTTCTCCATGCTCATGCTGGTCAACGGGCTGGCGCCTATTTTAGCGCCCGTTATCGGCGGCCAGATCCTGCGATTTTCGGCTTGGCAGGGAGTGTTTGTCCTGCTGGCCTTCATCGGAGCCGCTTTAACGGCCGGCGCTTTTGCCATGGGAGAAACCCTGCCGGCGCGGCGGCGGGCTGCCGGCGGCGTCCTGTCCAGTCTGAAAGGCTTTGGCGGATTGTTTCGCCAGTCCTATTTTATGGGCCACTGCCTGATGCAGTGTTTTGCCTTTGCCGCCTTTTTTGCCTACATATCGGGGTCGTCCTTCGTGTTTCAAAATGTATACCACGTGTCGCCGCAGGGTTTCAGCCTGATCTTCGGCACGAACGGCATCGGCCTCATGCTGAGCGGCGCGCTGACGGGCCGCCTGGCCGGCACGGTAGCCGACTGGAAAACGCTGCGGGCGTCGCTGTGGATTGCCGTCGTCGGCAGCGCCGTATTGCTGGCTTCTTTCTTCATGCAGGCGCCGCTGCCCGTCATCGTCGTCGTCCTCTTCATTACCGTGTCGACCCTGTCGGCTCTGGGGACGAGCAGCTTTTCCCTGGCGATGCAGTCTCAGGGGCGCAATGCCGGCAGCGCATCAGCTCTCATCGGCTTCTTCTCCATGATATCAGGCGCCGTCATGGCTCCGGTCGTCGGCATTGCCGGCAGCTATACGGCCATTCCCATGGGCGTCGTCATGGTCGTGGGAGAACTGGGGGCCTTGCTGTCGTTTTACGGACTGATTTATCCGGCTCATAAGAATGAATGGTAAAGCGGTACAAGAAATAACTAATAGAATCGCAATGCAGCAAAAGCTGCCGTCTGAAGAAACCATAGATTTTCTTTAGCGGCAGCTTTTTATAATGATGCAGTGAAATTGTATTAGATATTCCGCGAAGCGAGGACTTCCAGCGGTTCGTCGGGCCGTGTGAAGGCGATGTCCGGCTGCTGGTCCAGGTAATCCAAGGCGTAGCCTAGGCAGGCTGCTGTTCCATAGATCAAGCCGTCTTCGTCGAGGTCGAATTCCGGCGTATGGTGGTTGGCGCCGCAGCCTTTTTCGGCATTGGCGATGCCCGTAAAGGTTAGGACGCCGGGGTAGAGGCGGGCTGTGATGGCGAAGGTTTCCGAGGCCATCCAGGGCGTGCAGCCGGTCAGGGCGTCGGGGCCGATATAGGAGGTGACGGCTTGTTCGGCGAGTTTTACGCAGACCGGATTATTCTGTACCTCGAATAAGGGCTTGGGCATGTGCAGGATATCGTAGGTGCAGCCGTAGGTGCGGCAGGCGTTGTCCAGAATGTGCAGGAATTCTTCGTAAAACCGTTTGCCTGCCTGGTCGTAGCTGAAGAAACGGCACGTGCCGGAAAAGGTCAGGTCGTTGGGAATGACGTTGAGGGCGCTGCCGCTGTGGAGAGAGCCGATGGATACGGTGAGTCCGCTCAGGGGCGGCACGACGCGCATGCGCAGGGCCTGCAGATCGCTGTAAAAGGCGTGGAAGCAGTCGATGGGGCTTTGGGCTAAATCGGGACGGGAGCCGTGGCCGCCGTGGCCGTTGATCCTGATTTCGAAACCGAAGCCTCCGGCCATGGGCGCGTCATGGCAGACGGCGATTTTTCCCGTTGGGATGTCCCAGCGCACGTGAGTGGCATAGCAGGCGTCGATGTGCCAGCCGCTCTCTTTTTCTATATATTGAAGGAGATAGGCTAAGGGCCCCGATTCTTCTTCGCCCTGCTCGAACATGAGGACGATCTTGCCGTTCCAGCGGTCCTTCCACCGGTTCAGCAGTTTGGCGGCGACGAGCTGCATGGCGATATGACCGTCGTGGCCGCAGGCGTGCATGACGCCGGGCCTGTGGGACCGGCAGCTGCGCTGCTGAGACAGGTTGCAGTCGCTTTCCTCAATGGGCAGGGCGTCGATATCGGCGCGCAGGAGCAGAGTCTTTCCCGGCTTTTGGCCGTCTATCCAGCCGAGGATGCCGCCGTGCTCTACATGACGGCTGGCGATGCCGTATTCGGTAAGCTTTTCCTGAATATAGGCCATCGTCTGCGTTTCCTGACGGGACAGCTCGGGATGTTCATGGCAGCGGCGGCGGATGGCTGTCAATTCTGCCGTTTCTTGCTGCACTGCTTGTAATATATGAGGCATGGTCAACACTCCTTTTGTTTATTCTTCAATGCCGGCGCGGGCTGCTATTCCCTGATCGTAGGGATGTTTGCGCTTACGGATTTCAGATACGTAGTCGGCCAGGGCAAGCAGGCGCTCCGACGGGTCGCGGCCGGTCAGGACGATTTCCAGCGTATCGGGCCGGGTGCGGAGAAAGGAAAGCAATTCGTCCTCCGGGAGCAGCCCCAGGCGGCACGCCGGCAGGGCTTCGTCCAGTACGAGCATGTCCGGCTGTTCCCGGCGGCATTGCTCGACGATTTCGTGGAACAGCGCTTGCTGCCGCCGTTTCGTATCTTCTAATTCGTCCGGCGTCATCTGAAAGGTGAATTTCGAAGGGCCTTCGCTGCGCATTACCGTGACGGCGTCCAGTTGCTGCAGGACAGCCAGCTCGCCCGTTTCTCTGGTTTTGAGAAACTGCGCGAATACGACGCGGCCTCCCCTGCCGACGCAGCGGATAGTCAGGCCGACGGCGGCTGTCGTCTTTCCCTTGCCGTCGCCGCAATATATATGAATCAATCCGGTATCCATAACAGGTCTCCTCGTATAGTAGTCAAGAATAAAATTTTTATAGTTTCCAGTATAGCATATTACGCTATTTTCTCCTAGAAAAAAGCATAGCTGAAATTTGCAGGTAATTTTGACAAATAGAGAAAAGAATTCTATAATGTCTTAATTACATTTTTACAAGAGGAGGATTTATGGACGAAAACGAACTGCACGTTCTCTTAATGCTGGGCTTTTATCGCTCCAACAGGGAAATCGTGAAGCAAACGACGAACAGCGGGCTGATGCCGGGGCAGCCTAAGATTCTGGAATTTTTAAGCTCCAACGACGGCTGCAACCAAAAGGAAATCAGCCGGGGCTGCGTATTGGACAAATCGACAGTGACGAGCCTGCTGAAGCGCATGGAAAAGATAGGGCTCATCCGCAAGGAGTTTCATCAGGACGATTTGCGGTGCGCCCGCATTTATTTGACGGAAGCGGGAAAGGAAAAGGCCGCCTGGGTACGGTCGGTTATGCGGGATATCGACGGGCAGGGCTGGCAGGGCATATCCGACGAGGAACGCCGGTGTTTTATGGACGTGTTTCACAAGATTATCCGCAATCAGAAAAAATGGGATGAACGGTATTGAGAACTGCCTGCGCCGGATTCCGTTCTAAGCTACTCATCAGGGTGTAATCGTGGTATAATACATAAATTAACAGGAGTAATGGAAAGGGGGCGTCGGCTGTGGAACCTGTCGTACGCAGCGTATTGGAGGCGTTGAACGAAGCCGGGTATGAAGCGTATATCGTCGGCGGCGCCGTCCGGGATCTGCTCATGAAGCGAACGCCGCATGATTACGATGTGACGACGTCGGCGCGGCCTGAGGACATACGGGCCGTCGCGGCTGCCCGGGGCTGGCATACGGCGGAGATACAAAGCGAGCGCTTCGGCATCGTCGTCCTCGTCGTCGGCGGCACGACGATCGAAACGGCGACGTTTCGCGGCGAGGCCTACGGCGACGACGCCCACCGTCCCGAGCAGGTCTGGTATGCGTCGACGCTGCGCGAGGACGTGCTGCGCCGCGACTTTACCGTCAACGCCCTGGCTATGGATAAGGACGGCCATATTTACGACTATACGGGCGGGCAGAAGGACATCCGCAAGAAACGGCTGGTTACGGTCGGCGAAGCGCGGCGGCGGTTTCAGGAAGACGCGCTGCGCCTGTTCCGGGCCTGCCGGTTTACGGGGCAGCTTGATTTCCTGCCCGATAAAGAACTGATACAAGCGATGCCCGAGGCCTTTCACCGCGTTGCCGGCCTGTCCGTCGAGAGGGTCGTCGGTGAAATCGACCGCCTCATGACGACGCCGGCGGCTTATAAAGGACTGGACGTGCTGGTGCGGACCGGTCTCGGCGCCTGCAGCTGCCGGCGCAGGGAAAACGGCGCGTATCAAGACGTGCCCATCTTGCCGGAGTGCAGCCATTTGCCGTCGACGCCCCAGTCGCGTCCCTTTCACCTGTTCGACGCCTGGTTTCATACGCTGGCCGTCGTGGCCCATACGCCGCCGGATTTGACCATTCGCTACGGAGCCTTTTTCCACGATGTCGCCAAGGGCATGCCGGGAATACGGGGCGTTCACAAAGGCCGCTATACGGACTATGGCCACGATGCCAAGGGTGCCGAAGTGGCCGAGGCCGTTTTGTTGCGGTGGCGCAAGCCGCCGGATTTTGCCAAGCGGGTAGCCTGGCTGGTAAAGACCCATATGAAATTTCATTATTTTGCCAATACGGGGCAGGGCGACGTAGATAAATGGCTGCGGCGCGAAGCGCTGGAAGGGCCATTTCGCCGGACGGACGAGCTGGTGGAAGCCGTTCGGCAGGCGACGGCCGTAGCCTGCGGCGACGTCCTGGGCTGCGGCCATCGGAAAGCCGATACGAGCGGTACCGAATCGTTCGGTGAGTACATGGCGCTGCTGGCCAGCCTGATGCCGGTCAGCACGAAGGATCTGCGTTACGACCGGCGCATACCGGATGCCTGCGGCCGCCGGACAGGCGAGTGCCTGCGCGTCCTGCTCAAACGCGTGCAGAATAAGGAACTGCAGAACGACGCCGATATACTGGCCGAGGCAGCGGAGAAGTGGCTCAAGCGCCATACTGGAGATAGTACATGACGGAAGATAAGGATATAAAGCAATACAAAAAGATTCGAAAACGTATAGGAACGTGCGTATTGGTGCTGTTTGTATTCTGCGCTTTTATCAGCATGCGTCTCGTATATCTGCAGGTCGTCCAGCGGGGAGAGCTCACGAAGATGGCTGACAGCCAGGCCGAAACGGACCGAAAGCTCCAGTCGCCGCGGGGCACGATTTTTGACCGCAACGGCAAGGTGCTGGCTATCAGTGAAATGGCGAAATCCTTATACGCTGACCCGACGATGCTCAATAAGCCGCCTGCCGATATCGCACGCATGCTGGCGCCGTATTTGCGCATGCCGGAAGCGGATATCCAAAAAGCCTTGGAAGAGGATACGGCTTTCGTGTGGCTGGAGCGGACTATGGATCACGAAAAATACGAAGGCGCGGCTCAGGTCATCAAGGAACAGAAGCTGGAAGGGCTGCGGTTTATCGACGAAAACCACCGTTTTTATCCCAATAACGGCTTAGCCGCGCAGGTCATCGGGTTCGTCGGGGAAAACGACGAGGGACTGGACGGCATCGAAATGATTCTGGATGAAGAAATACGGGGCAACGTACAGACCTTCCGTCTTATGACCGATAAGAATAACATTCCTATTTTTGATTCGGCTCTGGAAAAGATACTGCCCGACAAGGAACGGTCCGTCCGTCTGACGCTGGACAGTACGATTCAATTCCTGGCGGAAAAAAGTCTGGACGGCATCATGGAGCGGAGCCGTCCCGAAGGCGCGGCAGTCATCGTCATGGACCCCAAGACCGGCGAAATCCTGGCTATGGCCAGCCGGCCCGGGTATAATTTGAACGAATTCGGCAAGGGCAGCGCCGAACAGTATCGCAACCGGGCCGTCGTCAACCTGTACGAACCGGGGTCGACGTTCAAGCCGATTATGGCCGCTGCGGCTATCGATTCGGGAAAATGGGACGTAAACCGCGTATACCATGACGTTGGGTATATTCAGGTCGCTGACCGGACGATTCAGAACTGGGACGAAGAAGGCCTGGGTGACGTTACAGTAAAGGATATATTGAAATTTTCCATCAATACGGGCATGGTTAAAATGGGACTGACCACGGGCGGACAGACGATGATCGACTACGCCAAGCGCTTCGGCTTCGGCAAGGCGACGGGTATCGAGCTGGCCGGCGAAGGGTCGGGCATTCTGTTTGATGCCGATGATATGAGCGAAGTCGACGAAGCGACTATGGCTATCGGCCAGAGTATTGCTGTCACGCCGCTGCAGATGGTGCAGGCCTTCGGGGCCATCGCCAACGGCGGCCGCATGATGAAGCCTTTTATTATCAAGGAAATCGACAATCCCGACGGCAGCGTATACCAAAAGACGGAGCCTCAGGAAATTGGGCGGCCTATTAAGGAAGAAACGGCTTCATTAATCAGTAAAATACTGGCAGAGGAAATTTCTTCCGGTGGCGGCCAGACGGCAAAGATCGATGGATACGAATTCTGCGGCAAGACCGGCACGGCCCAGCGGCTGGACCCTGTGCATGGCGGGTACGCCGAAGGGCAGTATATCGGTTCGTTCGTCGGGGTCGGCCCGCTGGAAGATCCGCAGTACGTCGTCCTCATCGTCGTGGATAATCCGAAAGGGGCCTATTACGGGGCAGAAGTCGCAGCTCCCGTATTTAAGGAGATGATGACGGACATCGTCCGCATCAAGGGCATTCGCCCGTCCCAGCCTGTAGCATGGATGATAGAAGCGGGCAAGAAGCCGCGCGAGCCGAAGAAGACGCGGGACATACCGCCGATTCATCGGACTGATGAAGGCGTCCTGCTTCCGTCTTTTATAGGCTGGGACAGCCGCGAAGTCAACGACTGGCTGAACGAGGCCGGCCTTGGTTTCGTACCGAACGGCACGGGACAAGCCGTATATCAGGTTCCGCAGGGAGGAAGCTACGTTCCTCCGGGGAACAATGTCACAGTAACATTTATGCGTTAAAGGAGGAGTGGATGTGAAGCTGTTGGACGGAAAGGAAGTGGCTGCGTTTCACCGCAGCCGTATAGAGCGCCGTATCGCTGAGCTGCAGAAGGGGCACATCCAGCCGAAACTGGTCATTTTGTTGGCAGGCGGCGACAAGCCGTCGGCTATGTATGCCGCGTCTATGCAGAAGACGGCGCGTTCCGTCGGATTACAGGCAGATATGTATCAATATGAGGCGGCGGTGCAGGAGGCGGAGCTGATCGCCCGTATAGAACAGTGCAATGCTGACAGCTCCGTGTTCGGCATCTTGCTTATGATGCCCCTGCCACCGCATCTCGACGCCCAACGCGTCGTCAACGCAATCAGTCCGGAAAAAGACGCAGACGGCCTTACGGACAGCAATGTGGCCCGCTTATTTACCGGCCGGCCGGCCTTTGTACCCTGCACGCCGCAGGCCGTCATGGCGATTCTGGATTATTACGGCGTTGAGCTGGCCGGAAAGGAAGTCGTCGTTATCGGCCGGAGTGCCGTCGTCGGCAAGCCTCTGGCTCAGCTGTGCCTGTCCCGCAACGCCACGGTTACTCAGTGCCATACGGGCACGGCGGATTTAAAGGCTGTGACGAGACGGGGTGACGTCGTCATCGCCGCCGCAGGCAAAGCCGGTCTGGTTACGGCCGATATGATTAAGCCGGGCGCCGTTGTCATCGACGTCGGCATCAACCGCGTAGACGGCAAAACCGTAGGCGACGTCGCCTTCGACGAGGTTGCAGGCGTAGCCGGAGCGGTGACTCCCGTACCCGGCGGCGTCGGGGCGGTGACGACCATGATGGTATTATCCAACGTCGTCGGCGGAACGGCGTACAGCATGTAAGATTTGAATTGAGGTGGAAGAAATGCATATTTTGGATACGTTTTTAATTCATTATTTACATCGGTTTGACAAGTACTGCTTTACAGTAGACCTGCATGATAAAAAGTATACCATTGGCAGCGGTCAGCCCTTATTTAACGTCGTCATTCATAAGGATATTCCCAAGCGCGAGCTGCTGTCCTCGACATCCCTGGCATTGGGCGAAGCGTATATGCGCAAGGATTTGGAAATCGAAGGCGATTTGTTCACGGCCCTGCAGTGCATTTTAAGCCAGACCAGCCAGTTTTCTTTGGACAAGAGCTCTCTGAAGCGGATTTTATACACGCCGGAATCCAAATCCTATCAGAAGCAGCAGGTTTCGTCTCATTACGATTTGGGCAACGATTTTTATCAATTATGGCTTGACCCGTCAATGAGTTATTCCTGCGCTTATTTCAAGCAGGAAGACGATACGCTTGAACAGGCCCAGCACAACAAGGTCCACTATATTTTGGAAAAGCTGCACCTGCAGCCGGGCATGAGCCTCCTCGATATCGGCTGCGGCTGGGGCTACCTGCTCATCGAAGCGGCGCAGAAATACGGCGTAAAAGGCTATGGCTGCACGCTGAGCCACGAACAGTGGAAAAAGGGGCAGGAACGCATCGAAGCCCTGGGGCTGCAGGGACAGGTACAAATCGATCTGATCGACTACCGTGATCTGGTTAAAGAAGGACGGACCTATGACCGCATCGTCAGCGTCGGCATGCTGGAACACGTAGGCCGTTCCAATTATTCCATCTACATGGAAACGGCGGACCACCTGCTGAAGGACGGCGGTTTGTTCCTTCTCCATTACATCAGCGGCCTCGACGAAAGCGTCGGCAATCCCTGGATGCGCAAGTATATATTCCCAGGCGGTACCTTGCCGTCTCTGCGTGAAATTATCAGCATCGCCTACAACTGCGATTTCCGGGTCATCGATGTCGAAAGCCTGCGCCGTCACTATTACAAGACGCTCATGTGCTGGTACGATAATTTCCAGAAGGTCCGCGACCAGGTTGCGGCTGAACGGGGCGAAGAATTTGTCCGCATGTGGGATTTATATCTCTGCGGCTGCGCCGCAGCGTTTTACATCGGCAATATCGACCTGCATCAAGTGCTGATGACCAAAGGCGTCAACAACGAATTGCCTATGACTCGCTGGTATTAATTTCATAACCATAAAAAATGCGCTTCTTTCTCTGTGATGGAAGGAAGCATTTGCATTTTGATTGTGATGATGTATGTAAGTAACTGCAAATTATCGTATGCTTGACTTTTATAATAAATGAGATTATACTGTAATTAAGTTAAACGTTATACGAATTTTGTGAAATCTATTGTAAGGCTGTTTATCAGAAAAGGAGTGTACTATATGATTAAGCAGATTATTAAAACTGTAGATGGAAATGAAGCAACGGCTGATGTAGCATATGCTTTTACGGAAGTAGCTACGATTTATCCTATTACGCCGTCGTCTCCTATGGCGGAGCATGTCGACGTATGGGCGGCTAACGGAAGAAAGAATTTGTTTGGCCAGCCGGTTAAGCTGGTAGAAATGCAGTCTGAAGCCGGCGCTATCGGCGCCGTTCACGGCGCGTCGGAAACGGGCAGCCTGTGTTCGTCCTTTACGGCGTCTCAGGGCCTCATGCTTATGATTCCCGTCATGCACCGCTTATCGGGTGAATTGAAGCCTGTCGTCCTTCACGTGGCGGCCCGTACGGTTGGGACCCATACGATGTCTATTTTCGGCGACCATTCCGACGTCATGGGCTGCCGCAATACGGGCTGGGCCATGCTGTGCAGCGCCAGCGTACAGGAATGCGCCGACTTGGCGGCAGTAGCTCATTTATCGACGATTAAGGGCCACGTTCCTTTCATGCATTTCTTCGACGGCTTCCGCACGTCTCATGAAATCCAGAAAATCAGCATGCTGCCGGAAGACGAATTGAAAAAGCTGATCGATAAAGACGCCTTGTATGACTTTAAGCATCACGGCTTAAATCCGGAACATCCGGTAATCCGCAGCACCGTTACCAATCCGGACATGTTCTTTCAGTCCCGTGAAGCCAATAACTCTTGGTACGACCGCCTTCCGTACATCGTGGAAGACTATATGGACAAGATCAGCGAGCTGACGGGCCGTACTTACAAATTATTCAACTACTACGGCGATCCGGAAGCAGAGCACGTCGTCGTCGCCATGGGTTCTGTTACCGGCGCGATTCAGGAAGTCGTAGACTCGCTGAACGCCCAGGGCAAGAAGGTCGGCTACGTGCAGGTACACTTGTTCCGGCCTTTCTCGCTGGAGCACTTCATGCAGGCCTTGCCGGAAACGGTTCGCTCTATTACCGTTATGGACCGGACGAAGGAACCGGGCGCCTTAGGCGAGCCGCTGTTTGAAGATGTCTGCGCCGCTGTAGAACATACGGGACGTTATATTCCTATCATGGCCTGCCGCTACGGCTTGTCGTCCAAGGACGTGCCGCCGGCGTCGATTCACGCTGTATTCCGCAATATGGAATCGCTGCAGCCGAAGAAGCACTTCACCTTGGGCATCATCGACGACGTAACGCACTTGTCCTTGCCGGATGTACCCATTCAGATCGACGACCAGGGCACGGTAAGCTGCAAGTTCTGGGGCTTCGGCTCGGACGGTACGGTTGGCGCGAACAAAAACTCCATTAAGATTATCGGCGACAATACGGATATGTACGTTCAGGCCTATTTTGAATATGATACGAAAAAATCGGGCGGCGTGACGAAATCCCATCTCCGCTTCGGCAAGAATCCGATCCGCTCGACTTATTACATCAAGCAGGCCGATTTCCTGGCATGTCATAAACAGGCATACATGGATTCGTACGACATCGTCAGCGAAGTAAAGGATGGCGGCATCTTCCTGCTGAACTGCAGCTGGAGCCCCGAAGAGCTGGAACAGCATCTGAGCAATAAGGTAAAACGGCAGATTGCCGAAAAGGGGCTGCGCTTCTACACGATTGACGCGACGAAGATCGCCGAAGAAATCGGCCTCGGCAGCAATCGTACCAATACGGTTCTGCAGGCTTCCTTCTTCAAGCTGACGGAAATCCTGCCTATCGAGGACGCCGTCCGCTACATGAAAGAAGCTATCGCCAAGACGTATCTGGCAAAGGGCGAAGCCGTCATTTCCATGAACCAGGCCGCTGTGGACCGGGGCATTACGGGCCTCGTCGCCGTCGACGTGCCGGAAAGCTGGAAGCAGCTGCCGGCAGATCCTCCGAAAGCCGAAAGTGGTCTGCCTGATTTCATTACGAAAATTGTAGAACCGTCTAATGCGCAGCTGGGCGATACGATTCCCGTCAGCGAATTCGTACAGTATGCCGACGGCTCCTATCCCTTGGGCTCGACGAAATATGAAAAGAGAGGCATTGCTTCGACTGTGCCGGAATGGATCGTTGAAAACTGCGTCCAGTGCAACCGCTGCGCCCTCGTTTGCCCGCATGCCGCTATCCGTCCGTACTTGGTAACGGCTGATGAAAAGAAGGCGGCTCCGGCTGGTTTCACGACGAAGAAAGCCGTCGGCAAGGGCCTGGAAGAATATGAATTCCGTGTTCAGGTATCGCCTCTTGACTGCTACAGCTGCGGCACCTGCGTCAACGTCTGCCCGGCCAAGGAAAAAGCGCTGGTCATGAAGCCTCTCGACACGCAGCGCCATGAAAGCGCAAACTGGGATTACGTCCAGACGATTGCGCCGAAGGCTACAGGCCTTGATAAGTTTTCCGTCAAGGGCAGCCAGTTCAACCAGCCCCTCCTCGAGTTCTCCGGCGCCTGCGCAGGCTGCGCGGAAACGGCGTACATGAAGATCTTGACCCAGCTGTTTGGGCCGCGCATGCTTGTAGCCAACGCGACGGGATGTACCCAGGCCTGGGGTTCCGCGATGCCGAGCATTCCCTATACGACGAACAGCGAAGGCTTCGGTCCGGCTTGGTCCAACTCCGTATTTGAAGACAACGCTGAATTTGCCCTCGGCATGTCCTTGTCCATGACGCAGCAGCGCGACGATATCCGTCTCAAATCGGAACAACTCCTGCCGCTGACGGACGGTGCGCTGCACGACGCGATTCAGGCATGGCTTGACTCCATCGGCGTGGAAAACGAAGGAGAAGTCACAGAAGGCATCAGCCGCGCCTATATTAAGGCATTGGGTGAAGCTGAACTGACCGGCGAAGCTGCCGAACTGCAGAAATACATCTTAGCCCATAAAGAACATATCATCAAAAAGACGATCTGGATGTACGGCGGCGACGGCTGGGCCTACGACATTGGCTACGGCGGCTTGGATCACGTCATGGCCATGAACGCCAACCTGAACGTCATGCTCGTCGATACGGAAGTATATTCCAATACGGGCGGCCAGTCGTCCAAGGCTACGCCTGTCGGCGCAGTGGCTCAGTTCGCCGCGTCGGGCCGCAAGTTCAACAAGAAGGATCTGGGGCGTCTGCTCATGACGTACGGCCATATCTATGTCGCCCAGGTCGCTCTCGGCGCCGATCCGAACCAGCTTATCAAGGCTATCAAGGAAGCGGAAGCCTACGACGGCCCGTCCATCATCATCGCCTACTCGCCGTGCATCAATCACGGTATCCGCGGCGGCATGGGCAACGCCCAGGAAGAAATGAAGCGGGCTGTAGACTGCGGGTATTGGCACCTGTACCGGTACAACCCTGCGCTGGAAAAAGAAGGCAAGAACCCCTTCATCCTCGATTCGAAGGAACCGAAGGAATCGTTCCGCGAATACCTCATGGGTGAAACGCGGTACGCTGCCTTGACCCGGACCTTCCCGGATATTGCCGACGAACTGTTCGCCAAGGCCGAAGAATTTGCCAAGAAGAAGTATGAAATCTATAAAGAATTAGCAGATAAATAACTCGACGATCCTTAGAGTATAGTATCTGTGACGACGGAGCTGCCGCGATGCACGAGGTGTCGCGGCAGCTCGTTTCATTTTATGGCTTCTCATGGTACAATACATACAAGAAAAGGCTGGTGATACGTATGAAAAAAATTTGGCTTATCCGGCATGGCGAGAGTATTGCCAATGCCGGCGAACCGACGCAGGACCATGCGGCGATCCCGCTGTCGGAAAAGGGGCTTCAGCAGGCCCAGGAGCTGGCTCTTGCCATCCCGTCGGCTCCCGATTTAATCGTCACGTCTCCTTTTTTGGCGGGCCCAGCAGACGGCGATGCCGACGATCGGGCGGTTTCCTCAGGCCCATACGGGGATTTGGGATTGCATTCATGAATTTGTGTATCTGCGCCGGCGACCTGCGTCGGCACGACCTTTGCCCAGCGGCGTCCCCGGGTCATCGCCTATTGGCGGAAGCTGGACCCCGATTATATCGACGGCGAAGGCGCCGAAAGCTACCGGCAGCTCATGGAACGGATTCAGTCGACGATAAGTCTCCTGCAGCGGCGTCCTGAACAATTTATTCTCCTGTTTACCCATGGGCAGTTTATACGCAATTTCCTTCTGGCGTACGAGCATCCGCAATGGACGGCAGAGCAGTGCATGGCTTCGTTTCGTCGGAGCGATCCGGTCCGCAACGGGCAAATCATAGAAATTTCCATGTAAAATATACTATCATGGTATTGTTTTATGGTGCTCCTCATGATATAATAAGATTAATTTTAATAAATAATTACTATTGGTTGAAAATCATGATAGGAGATGATCTGCATGGCCAATTTTATAGATGCTGTTAAGCAGAGACGGACGAATTATGCTCTGGGGAAAGAAATCCCCGTTTCAGAAGGTCAGATTGTAGAGACGATTCAGACCATGGTACGGGAAGTCCCGTCGGCATTCAACATGCAGTCCGGCAAGGTCGTCGTGGCCCTTGGCGCCGTGCACGACAGGATATGGGATATTACGATGGATACGCTGCGGGCTATCGTGCCGCCGGCCAATTTTGCCGTGACGGAACAGAAAATCCATTCCTTTTCCGCAGCCTACGGAACGGTCTTGTTTTTTGACGACACATCTATTGTAGATGACCTGGCCCGGCAATTTCCGGCGTATGCCGATAATTTCCCCGTTTGGGCCCAGCAGGCTAACGGCATGATGCAGTTTGCCGTCTGGACAGCCCTGGCTGATTTGGGATTGGGTGTAAATATACAGCATTATAATCCCCTTATCGACGACGAGGTAAAACAGCTCGTCCATGCGCCGGAATCGTGGAAGCTCATTGCCCAGATGCCTTTCGGGCAGGTGTTGGAAGCTCCGAAGCCGATTCAAAAAGTACCTGTAGAAGAACGGGTGAAGATTGTACCCTAAGATGGCATATGAAAAACGCTCTCGCATATTTGCGGGAGCGTTTTGTCATACCGGGCCTTAGCTGATCGCAGCCTGGCCGAAATAGACGATGGCGCCTAATATCAGGTTCTATAATAAATGTTGGGGTAACGACAGACATCGTATATCTGCCGCTGCCCCATTTTACAAAAAAATGGACATACGACAGATCTCCTGTTACTATTAAAGCGACCAAACCCAATAGAAAGGAAG